>OFFX01000222.1_pt1 | contig 49078 bp, 62 predicted proteins | sample 1521511 | NCBI WGS metagenome assembly OFFX01 (sample SAMEA3504125, study PRJEB24116) | mouse gut metagenome | biome: mouse gut; feature: mouse-associated habitat; material: faeces | place: Denmark | collected 2011
CATAGTTTTTCTTGTTAAATTCATTCTGATAAGCAATCTGGTTAAACTCTCCGCTTTTTGCTCTTGGCATACGTCCCAACCTTTCTTCCGGCAAATTCACGCTTCCTTTCCCTTGCCAAATAGTGTATAATTGCACTTAGCAGATTGGGCGGCTTTGGCAAGTCCACCGCCCTTTCTGGTTCCCTTTGGTCTTACTTGTTAAGTAAGGCTTTTACTTTTTCCTTTGCTTCCGCAAGGTCTTTACAGTCATTCAAGATTTCAAGAATCTTTCTTGTTTGGTTTTCCTCAACGACTTCTTTTAACAGTTCGCTTGTGTTCATTTCTTCGTCCATATGCTCTTCCTTTCTATGCTTGCCCATGTATTTGTTAAGTATCTCCCTTAACTGTCTTTATTATATAACATATGTCGGCATATGTCAACACATATTCCGACATATTCCTAAAAATTTTTCACGAAAAAGGAACACGCCTATTTTGACGTGTTCCCTATCTTGTGACATATCATTATTCCTTGCTTTGGCCTTGTTTATCTCCAAAAGGCGGTTGTTTTACAGATTATTTCAATAACCCGTTTACCTTATCCTGGACAGCCTGGTAACTATACCCGGCGGCTTCCAGGCGTTTCTTTCTCTCCGTTCCATTTCCCCATTTCCCGGCAATCACTTCCCTGGCAACTTCCGTCACGCTCTTTGTGGGTTTTTCATTCCCTTTCAGTAAAGCGTTTACCTGGTCCTGGACGGCCTGGTAACTATACCCGGCAGCTTCCAGGCGTTCCTTGCGTTCTTCACCGTTGCCCCATGCTCCGGCAATCACTTCCTTTGCAACGGCGGCCACGGTCTTTGCTCCGCTTCCGGCGGCATCCGCTCCGCTTTCCTCTGCATACCTTGGAACGCCATACCCTCTTATGTAGCGGCCATCCACGGCCAGGACACAGCGGCCAACTGCATTGTTTTTATTTCCCTCAATGACGGTAATCTTTCCGCCCTCCACGCTCTCAACAATTCCCACATGGTCCGGCCATCCCGTGCAATCCCCGGCCCCGGAATCGTCCCAATCATAGAAAATCACATCCCCAGGGGACGGCGTTCTGCTGTCGCTTTCCTGCCATTCTCCCTTGGCACGGAATAATTCTATCATCTGGCCGCATCCGCACTCGGTTGGGATAATTTCCGTCAAGCCGCATTTTATAGCAACGGCAGAAACAAAGGTTGCACACCAGGCATCCGTATACTTTACCCTGTAACCCCTGGCAAGCGGCGTGTGACCGTTGTATATGTCTATGATTCCCTTGTGGGTCCCGTCCGCTTCATTCCTGCCAATCCATTCCCTTGCCTGGGCCAGTGTGGCGCTTGCTGTCTTTGCCGTTCCCATTTCCCCTTTCACGTCATATTGCCTTAAATCATACTGTGAAACAATCCTCATGGTATTTTCCACATACTTGCTGCTTGTGGCGTACCCGTCCGCCTTGATTGTTTCCAGGTATGCCGCCGGGTCCGTAATGCCTTTAAGGTTCTGGTATCTTTCCAGTTGGATGAAATCAAAATACCCTTTCACGCCCTCTTCCATGCTGCCATATACCCGGAAATTGTCCTTAATCTGCGTAAGGGTTCCCGGCGTGTACTCTTCCATGGTTTTAAGGTTTACGCTTTTCCCGGTCCACCTTGTCCCACATTTCAGCCCAAAATAATTATGGTACACCGCCGCCAGGCGGCTTTCCCCCCATCCGCTTTCCAGGACTGCCTGGGCTATAATTGGGCTGTGTACTGCAATCCCATGGGCGGCGGCGTATTTCTGCACATACCCGGCAATCTTTTTGATGAAATCCTGCTTTTTCATTCCTTACACTTCCTTTTCCGCATCCTCGATTTCCACGCCTACTTCAATCCCGGCGTTGGCCGAATCCGTCAAACCCTCTCCAATGATATAGGCCACAACGGATGCCCCGGCCATGATAAGTGCCGTTACCTGGGCGGCGGTGTTTTCCGTCCCTCCCGTGGCAACAATCATCATGGAAACAAAGGAAGCTGCCGCCGTCCATAACTTACGGCTTGTAAGTTTCCTTGCCCAATTTACATTTTTCATTGTCTGTTTCTCCTTTCGCTTTTCTTTTATTTCCAAACCCTTTTCTGGTGTGGATTCCTTTTAATAAATCCCCCGGATGCCCTGCTCCGTTAAGAAGTCCTTTTGCTCATGCTTTATTTCCCTGGCATACTGCAAGGCGGCTTCCGTTTCCCCGTTTGCGTGCCCGTTCTTTATGGCCGTGGCGGTTGCTTCCCCCAGTGCGATTGATGCCATCACACTTTTAATGATTAAGACTTCGCTTTTCTCCCGGATTTTTTCTTTTTCCTCCGTTTCTTTCTGCTGCTTCTTGATTTTCTCTTCAATGAGCCAAAAGCAGAAACCAGTTACCGCACTCGGAATACTCATTGCAAGAATCAGTGTTTGTAAATCCATTTCTTTACCCTCCATAAATAGCTTTATCCGTATCATACCGCCCATGGCGTTCAAATTCTGACCCACTTATGCCGGAACCAAAATGCCGCTTTCCCTCTGCTCCCACTCCCAAAACAGCAATTCATATTCTATTGCCTTTGTGACGTGGTATGTGTCGGCGTGCCCCATGTGCCCCAGGCGGCTTTTGTATTTCCGCTCAAAGGCTTCACGGTCCAGTTCCCCGGCTTCCAGGTGCTTCACGTCATTTTTCAGCCGCCGGACGGATGCTTTTCTGACTTTCCTATATTCCGGGTGGTGGATATAGCCGCAAAAGTCAATCCCATTTCCGGCATACAGAATGGTGCTTTTGGGATTCAAGTGCAATTTCATTTCCTCTTCCAAAAACTCTTCAATCCGTTTCACCCATTCCTTTAGCTGTGCCAGGTCCGGGGAAAGGATGATAAAGTCATCCATGTATCGGATGTAATACTTGATATGCAAGGTATGTTTCACGAACTTGTCCAGGCGGTTCCCGTACACATTGGCAAATAATTGTGATGTAAGATTTCCCACCGGGATGCCCACGCCGTCCGGCAATATCCCGTTCTTGTCAATGATATTGTCCATAAGATAAAGTGCTTTCCTGTCCCCTATGTACCGCCTATTTTCCGTTTTCAATTCTTCATGCGGAATGGATGCAAAGTATTTGCTTATGTCCCCTTTAAAGCCGTATAGCCGCAATCCCTGGGCCGTCATCAATTCATACATCCATTTATACAGTTGGTTGCTTGCGGCGTGCATCCCTTTCCCCTCACGGCACGCATAGGAATGGGTATAAAACCTTTGTTCAAATACCGGCCCTATGGCATTTACAATCATGTGCTGCACCACTCTGTCATAGAACGGCAACGCCATGATAAGCCGTTCCTTTGGCTCCCACACCTTGAAAACGGTATATTCCCCCTGCTTATAGGTGAGGTTCTCCAATTCCTCACACGCCCTAAATAGTTCATCCTCCTTTGACATGGAAAATGCCAATACCTCTTCATGGAACCGCTTGTTTGCTGCGGCTTTCTTGAATGATGTATTGGCATTGTCAAAGGTATACATTTTTTCATGTAACCCTTTAACTGTTTTCATTTTGCCCTACCAATTTTCAAATATTCTTCTACTCAAAAGGCGGTGCCTTTTCTATTTTGTCCGGACGAAACGCCGGAACGGGAAAACCGTCTGACTTATCAGAATGATTGATAAATCCTGCTAGTAGCCCATAGGCCCCTAAGTCTGCAAAGTTGATTAGTCACACACGCACCACACGCCAATGTTCGTGTTCACGTTCCACGGGTAATTGTTGCAATTGACGGCCCGTGAACCGCAATGCACGCCGTTGTTCCAATTGCCGCCGCCAATGAGGGCGTGCAACCCCGGCCAGGTGCGAATTAACAGTTTCCCCAAAATTCATTCCTTATTTCCATTTTCCATCTTTCACGGCTCCGATAATGCCGCCCAATATCTTCCCTATCTCTGCCAGTTTCCGGCTTGCCACTTCATATCGGTGTTTGTTCACCGCCGAATATTTCAAGTCAAACGCAAGCCGAATCAGCACCCGTATAAATTCCAGTTCCACGTCCGCCGCATATATATGGCTTTTCGTGCCCGTCTTTCTGAACCGTATTATGTCCTTTACCAGTTCAAAAAGTGACTGCTTTATGTATAGCTGCAATGCGAACTTTTCAAACTTCGGAAGCTGTCCTAAGATTGGAAAGATATAGACCAGGAAATCATAAACTTTTTGGAATAGTTTCATGCTTTCCATGAAACCGTTTGTTTGCTTGTTTTCGGTTTGTTTTCCCTGGGTCATTTTCCCACCTCTTCAAAAGCCAGGGCCGGGCTTCCGCCCGTCCCCAACAGATTTACAGACTGTCACACACGCACCACACGCCACCGCTCGTGAACACGCCCCACGGGTAATCGGGGCAATCGACGGCCCGTGAACCGCAACGCACGCCGTCGCCCCAATGGCCGCCGCCAACGAGGGCGTGCAACCCCGTACTGTTCGCCATATACGCCTGGCCGTAACCGCTGCCTAACACATTGTGCCACGCCCAGGATGCCCCCGTTGGGTCATGTAACAGTTCAACCAACCATTTCCACACATTCCCCACCAGGTCACATATATTTAAGGCACTCACGGCGTTTGCAATGTTCCCAACGGCGGTTCTTGCCTTATTTGCGGTTGCCGTCCACCCGTTCGTGTTGGAATCATCCAACCCCTGGGGGCTTCCGTCCGCTGCCACGGTAAATTCCATGTAATCCGGCAGACGCTTCCCCACACGCCTTGCCCTTTCCCCTGCAATATACCAGTTAAGGCCCTCCGTACCCGTGATAGGCGTGCCGCAATAGACAGACTGTAATCCATTGGCCCCGTCATCACTGGAAAGGTAAATATCACCCCACAAGGCGTTCCCCAGGTATACCATGCCGGACGGGTCACATTTAGGGCGGTGCTTCGTTGTCCATACGGAATTGGGGATAATGTCCACACGGGTATTCCCCTCCCATCCGGCACCCCTTACCGCCCCGGATGTATTGATTGGCCTGCCGTATTCGTCCGTATTCCTCACACGGCCATAATGGAATCCGCCAATCTTCCGGGTGTTGGTATCGTCCCATCCCTCGCCGTCCGGGAACGTGGAATTTAAGGAAATCAAATACCGTTCGTCCTGGTCATCCGTTCCCGGGTCACAAATATAGATATAATAATCATTGCCATGTGCAAAATCGCTTCCCTGGTCCAGATTTTCCTTTGTAAGTATGGTTTCCGCCGTCTTGAACACGGACGTTTCACCCACCGCAATCACGCATCCGCCAATGACCGTGATTTCTCCCCGTCCGCTGTACTGGATGTACGCCTTGTCCGGGGCCACAATATCAGAAATGGCCGCCATCTTTGCAACGGTAATCTTCGCCCGTTCATCCAACATATTTTCATCATACACAAATAATCTGCTCATGCTTCCAATTCTCCTTTCATTTCCTCTACTTCCTCCCTGGAAATCCCCATGCGGTCATAGAACGTCACCGCCGCCGGGATGCCGATTTCCGTTGTGCCGATATTCACGGCTTTGGAAAGGTTCAGTGTGGTGTGGGTTGTGGCGTTCTGCTGCCCTGCTGCCGCCTGGCCGCTTCCCGTGCCCTCCCTGGCCGCTTCCTGGCCCTCTGTGGCGGCGTTTTCCGTGTCGGTGGTATGTTTATCCACCTCCACCGTTTCAACGCTCTGTATGGTCGGATAAACCGCCCCGTTTTTGACCCTCTGCCCTGCTGCCGCTTCGGCACAAAACATGATTGTGACCGCCTTTCTGTCCTCTGACAGATTGATGACCGGGCACATAATCCAGTTCTGGTTTTCCAGTTTCGCCACGGCTTCCAACCAATCCGACTTTTTAAGGCTCCCTTTCTTCGCCATCTTGAACGTGTTTACCAGGTCCGACTTTGTTTTGATTACTTTAGGAAATCCTTTCATCCTCTTACCTCACTTTCTTTTTAACTTAATATATGGGTTCCAATATAGTTGCCTATATAGGCCATATTGGCGCACTCACGCAAGGAAACGGTCATTGTATGCCCTGGCGGCATATGGTCCACATTTCCAACGGAAAACGTCCTTGGTATTGGCATCACGGCTTCCATATCCGTTTCCATGATATAGTCCCCGGCTTCCTGGATATGGAAGCCAACGCCGCTTTCCGAAACCGCCGCCGTCTGCACCCTCCCCGTTGTGGTGTTGGTAAGCGTGAGGGTAACGGCTCCCTGGATGCTCTCCAACAGATAGGCTATATAAAGCCTTACCGTCTGCCTTTGTATATAGGCACCCATATAGTTTCCGATATAGCCCCTATCCGCCCCGTCACGCAAGGAAACGGTCATTGTGTGCATCAGGTCCACATTGTCAACGGAAAATCTGTTAGGCGTTGCCACAACGCCCCCTTTGTTGGTCCTCACGGTATAGTCCCCGGCTTCCGTGATGTAAAATCCAATTCCGCTTTCCGTGAAATCCGCCGTCTGGATGCTCCCCGTTGTGGTGTTGGTAAGCGTGAGGGTAACGGCTCCCTGGATGCTTTCCAGACGGTAGGCAATCCATAGCTTGAACGCCATGTTATGGACTTTCTTTCTAAGGCCATCAATCTGCAACTGCAATTTCCCGGCCACGTCCCCGGCAAGTTCATCCTGCTTTCCCTGGAACCACTTTTCCCATTCCGCCGCCTGGGTTTCCATGAAATCCTTTGTCATCCCGGCGTATTCTTCCATAAAGGAAAGACGGTCTTTTTCCATTGCCTTTTTCTCTTTGGCAAGCCAGGCATTGAACTGTTCTAAATCAGCTTCCCGGCCATCCATGAAATCCCGGATAAGTTCGGTATACTCTTTCACAAAAGCGGCGTGGTCTTTTTCCATTGCCTTTTTTACCTCTGCGAACCAGGCGTTGAACTGTGAAAGGAATTGTGAGAAATCCAGTTCCTTGAACTGTGAAGCCACGAACCCACACACGGAATCATCCGCCCTTTCGTCTGTTATGTCCGCCTGGGTAATCGCCACCGCCCCTGCCCTCACATAGACACGGGCCAGGCTCTTTTCCTGGATTACATCATTGTTTATCAGCCCCGGCGGCTGCGGCTTGCTTGAAAATGCACCCTCCCGGATAAAAATACTTGGTCTGCGCTCCGTTTCATCATTCCGCACAATCACCCGGTCAATCCTGGGGAGTGTTCCGCTTGCCTGGCTCACGGTAAGCGGCAGGACTGCGGTATTGTGTATGGTGTGAAGATTAATATAGGCGTACCCTTTCCGGCTTCCGCCATCCACCCTTACTTCCATCCCGTCCCCTGCCGTGACCTGCAAATGGCCGTACACAACGCCCTCTTTGTAGAAAGGTGCCTTATCTTCGTTCATGTCCTGGCCGTTGTATCTGCGCTCCTTATCGTTCAAATCCGTGGCGTTGTAGAAGAAACCCCTTACTGCCATTGTCTTTTCCTCCTTTCCCCTAATCGTCCCATTTTATTGCCGTGGGCAGGGCATCCCCAAACGTGGGGACAACGTACATCCCCCCGTATTCGTAAACCTCGCAAAGTTCCGTTATCCGTAGATTCTGTGACGTGCCCCATTTTTTCTTCTTGACGGTCACAACGTCCCCCAGGTCATAATCCTTTTGGTAGGTGAAATTCACGTCCGCTTCGGCTTCAGCTTCAAAGTTTTCAAATACCTTGTTTTCGTTTAGGTATTCCTGCCCCCTGGTCCGCAATGCGGCCAGGTATGCCGCTTCCGTCAGTTCATCCTTGTTTATGTCCTTTGCATCCAGAAAAACCTCCCGTAAATCAAAACCGCTTCCGCCGCCCACGGTCACATAGACACGGTTCAACCCCTCCCCTGCCCCTCCCACAATTACTTTGGTTTTCATGCTTTCGTCACTGTAATTATGCTTTGCCTGGTTCAGATTATCGTAACTTTCCGAAAAGATGACCCTGGGATTTTTCCCTTGTGCCTGGGTTCTGTCTATGCCCTTGTAGGTTTCAAAGGTCATGGTCTTTTTCTTGAAATCCGGCACCACACGGAACCCTATTTCCGCATACCTCGCCAGTTTGGTGAGGTATTCCAGGACGTTCTTGTAAGTGGCCTGGAACTGTATTTTTGTCTTGTCCCCGGTCCCCTCCGCAATCTGCAATAGGGGAACTGCTGCCATCCTGCCCAACATAAAACGCATGGCATCTTCCACGGTTCCGCTGTAATTGAAAAGCGGCCCGGTCAGACGGTCCCCCAGGTACACGGGAAGAAACTTTCCATTCCTGGTAATCTCATTTACAAGCGTGCTTTCCTCTTCCGTCTGGTCCCCCCGTATCACGGCAGCTTCCAGTTTGTTGTCCCCTTTGGCAATGACGTTCCCAGGTTTCAAAAGCCTAAGATTTTCCGCCGTCACCGGGCAGTGAAGTTCAAATGTCCCACATTCATAATATTTTCTGTGCCACTGTAGGGACGTGTGGTTCTCAATGTGCCCCAACCGTCTAAGGTTTCTGTCATAGACGTGTATTTCCATTCCTACACCCCCAAATATGAAATTCTGTAATATACAGATATGGAAAGATAGTTCACGCCCTCATCCGCCGAATAGGTAAGGGTGTTGGTCCCATCCTGCAACTGTATAAAGTCCCCATCTTCATCCAGGTATTCATTTATCACGGTTCCGTACCGTTCAATCACGGCATCCCAATCAATCACCCCATAATTGTTTTTATGGTTCTCAATCTCCGCCTGGGTCACGCCGTCCAAAAGGTATATGTTCTTTTTCCCGGTATAAGTGTTTATGATGACGTACTGGCCGGATGCCATGGTGAAATTGTTCTCCGTATATCCAACCTTTGTAAATTCTCCGCTTTCGGCATGGTATATGGCCGGGTTCTTCACGGCACCGTCCGCATGGAAGATTACCACAATGCCGATATTGTCGGCTCCGCTGTCATTTTCAATTTCCTTTACCAATTCAGCTTCCCGGTGCCCAAATATAACGCCCTCTTCCGGGAAGCACGCCGGGAAAAAGAAATCACTCACCCATGATGCCATCACCACTTCAATGTCTGCCAGGTCCTTGAAATACGGGTCCGTGCATTTTAGGGAAATGGTATAGTCACGCACCACGCCCGTTGTGGCTCCCGGCAGGATGTTTTCAACCTCATAATCAATAGTCTTGGCTTCCCCGTCCTCTATATACTGCATGGTCCCGGTCCGTTTTATGGGGAACGTGCGGTATAAAAGGTTTCGGTTCTCCTTATAGTCCCCATCCATTTCCACGGTCAGCACAATGTTTCTTTCCTTTGCCGTGGCTCCCTGGTAGGTGCTGCCGTCCGTGGTGGTGTTCTCGCTTGTTACCACGTTGCTTTCTATCCCGTATATGCCCTCTATGTCTACCAGGTGGAACGGGGTAAACCCGTCCCAGGTAAAGGTCAATGCCACGTTCTTATCGCTTGTGCATATCACTTTAATGTCCGACACTGGATTTACCCCCTTTGCATCCTTAAAATCATGGCCCTGGTCTGTAGCCTGGTCTGTCTGCCCACCTCATAAGGACTTAACGCCTTTGGGCTTGTTATATTCACATTCTGTACATATCCACCGCCGCCTTTTCCGGCGTTCTCCATGGCGTGGTTCCTTGCCGTCCCCGTAAGCGGCGTTACAACCGCTTTTCCGTTTACCATGCTCAAAAGTTCCGGGCCGGCTTCCGCCACCATGGCCTGGCCCTCCCTCAATACGCCGCCCTTTGCCAGTCTTGGCAATGACAAGGTTCCTATCTTCCCCAGGGAAACGCCCGGTATCTCATTGATTACATCAATCACGCCGTTAATCATGCCTATGAATTTATTTACCACGCCCTCTATGGTGGAAAGACAGCTATTGATTGCCGATTTAAAGGCATCCCCAACGGCAGAACCGATTTTCACGCCCACATCCACAAAACAGCCCTTGATTTTCTCCCATAAGCCAGAAAAGAACGAAACCACGTTTGAAAATGCGTTTACCACGCCCTGGTATGCGTTTTGGAATGTGGTTGAAAACCAGGATGCCACGTTTGCAAGGGCGGACTTTATTTCCGTCCATCTGGCACCGAACCAGGAACCGATTGCCGCAAATACACGGGTCACGTTATTGTAGGCGTTGGTGAACATGGTGAGAAACCAGGTTGCTACTTGGGCCAGGGCGTTCTTTATATCGTTCCACCGTGCCCCAAACCAGGAACCAATGGCCGCAAATACACGGGTCACGCCTTTGTATGCTTCCGTGAACCGGTCCGTGAACCACTGGCCTACACCCTGGAAAATGGAAACCAGGCCATCCCACAAATTTTGAAAAAATTGTTTGATGTTCGCCACCAGATTGTCTATAAATTCCCGGAACGCCCCGCAATTATCGTAAAGAAGTTTAAAGGCTCCGGCAAATGGATTGACTATCAGCAGTAAAAGCCCCTGCCAGTTCGATTTTATAAAATTCACCACGGCCTTAAAGGCGTTTGGTATTGTGACGGTGAAAAAGTCCGCAATGGAACCGAAAACGTCCGCCGCCACTTCCTTTACTTTGTTCCATATGGCAATCACTTTGTTTCGGAAATCCTCATTCGTTGCGAACAAGGTAACAAGTGCCGCCACAAGCGTTCCTATTATCGTTACCACAATGCCGATAGGGTTGGCGTTCATTGCCGTGTTTAAAAGTTTCTGTGCAATCGTCACGCCCTCGGTGGTTGTTTTCCATACCTTAAAGGCAGAAATCAGCCCTTGAATCATTGTTACCACGTTCCATGCAAGCATCCCGGCGGCAATCCCGGCAATGATTGAAATAATCTGTGACCCATGCTTTGACACAAAAGAGATAAATTCCTTTACCTTGTCGATAACCGCAAGCACAATGGTTTTTACTTGCGGTATTTTGCTTTTGACTTCTTTTATTACATCACTGATTACTGGCTGTAGTTCTTCGCCTATGGGCTTTATCAAATCAACTTTGATGTTCCGCCCCAACTCTTCAAACTGATTCCCCAGGTCATTGTATTTATTCTCATTTATCTTTTCCAGGGCATCATTGGCGTTGGAAATCTCACCCTGGGTATTCACCAGGGAACGCACCGCATCTTCCCCTAAATCCTCCCATTTTGTCCCGTAAAGGGTAACGCCCAAAATATTGCGCTGCACCTTATCATCACAAGAAAAAAGGGCATTATTCACTATATCAAAGGCTTCCCTTGCACCTTCGCCGCCCTCTGCGAACTTCTTTTTCAAATCCTCCGCATTAAGCCCCAATTCCTTAAAGGCATCATCCGCCGTTCCGTCCTTTACCCTTATGCCAAACTCTTTCACGGCATCATTCAGATAATCAATCTGGAACGTGCCGTTCTTGGCACCATTCGCCATCATGTTAAATGCTTCCTCTGCGGAAATCCCCAGGTCATTGTAATACACGGAATATTCTGCCAACTGGTCCGCAAGGTCCCCGTTCTGGTTCAGCCCCTTTTGTGCCCCCTGGGCCAAAAGGTTGTATGCTTCCTCGGAAGAAATACCAAACTGCTTCATCATGGCATTAACGCCCCGGATGCCCTCGTTTACGTCTATATCAAAGGTATCACGCATCAGAATGGCGGTTTCCGTGGTGTTTTTCAGTTCTTCATCTGCAAGGCCCGTCTGCTGCTTGACTGCCGCCATGGCCGTTGCTATGTCGTTTATGTCCTCGCCAAAATTATCCTTGTATATGCTTAAAAGGGTTTCTTCCAACCCCTCCACTTCACTGTCTGCTGCCCCCGTCTGTGTAATGACTGTGTTTAATGCCTTGTCACAATCCGTTTCAAACTTTGTGGCATATGTAGCGGCGGCAACGAATCCGGCCCCCAATGCTTTTGCCGCACCCTCCGCCGCTTCTCCTAGCTTCCCTAACTTTTCCTTGAAAGTCCCGGCCTTTTCCTCTGCCTTTTTCAATTCTTCGCCGGAAAGAGCGGATGACTTCCCCAATTCTTCCACGGCCTTGTCCGTCTGCCTTGCCGCTTCCTCCAAATCCTCCAATTCCAGGCTTGTCTTTTCAATTTCCCTTTTCAATGCCCGGTATTGCTCTTCCGAAACCTCTCCCCTTTGGAACTGTTCTTGCACTTGCCTTTCCGCCGTTTTCAGAATATCCAGTTTTTCCTTGGTTTCCTCAATGGCATCACTTAAAAGCGTTTGTTTCTGTGCCAGGGCTTCCGTGTTCTTGGGGTCCATTTTAAGAAGTTTGTTTACTTCCCTTAGTTCTGCCTGGGTATTCCTCACTTTCCCATTCACGCCGGAAAGTGCCTTTTCAAGTTTGGTGGTATCTCCGCCAATCTCAATAGTGATTCCCTTTATCCCCTTGTTTGCCACGGTATCAGCCCCCTTTCTTCTTGAAATTTCTTCGTAGCCCCTCACGGTCCGGCTTCGTCTGCTCCATCCGCCAACAGTTTTTCAGATATTCCCGGCCCTCTTCGGTCTGTGAATTTTCATAAATCATTGCTTCACGCATGAAAAACAGATAAACGTCAATCTCCATTTCCTGCACTTCGTAAATGTCTATATGGCAATAATCCATCACCAGTTTTTCCGGGCGTGTAAGCAATGTGTACGGTATCTCTTCCCCTTTATCCTGGCGTGGATAAAAGGGCATGGTTAGTTTGGGTTTGTTTTCAGTTCGTCCACAAACGACATATAGGCTTCCAGGATTGCCGTACACTCTTCTATGTCGTAATCCTCCAGGTTCTTTTCCGTCACCCTTACACGGTTCATATTGTTGTTAAGGACTGCCGCCAACAGTCTGTAAATGGCTTCCGTGTCCTCCACCGTGGCGTTTTCCTCTTCCACGTCCTGGATTTCCTTAATGGCTTCAAAAACCTGTTTCTGCGGCATCCTCACAATGATTTTCCTGCCCTTTTCCACCACGTTCCCGTCCCCGTCCACCTTGTCTTTCAGCGTGAACGGCCAGAACGTCCTTTTCAGCTTGTTGCAATTAAATTCCTTTACTGCCATGCCCTCATTCTCCTTTCATGGAATAAGCGGCCTGGGGGCTTCTCCCTGGCCGCTCTTACGGTCTTATACTTCGCCGCCGGGTTCCTCTTCTGTGCCTTGTCCCCCTCCGCTTTCGGGTCCTGCTGCTTCCTCTGTAGCGTCCATATCCTCTTCATACAGAATAAGCGTGCCCTCCTTGTCCATGGGCTGTGCCTTAAACTCTGCATCAATGACGGTTTCGCTGTCCTTGGCAAATGCAATGGTAAATCCGGCCTGGTTGTTTCCAACGATTGTTACCCTTACGTCCCCGTCCACCGGGTCTTTATGTACAAAATGGATAACATACCGCTTTCCATCCGCATTGCCGATTCCTCCAATCTTCACAATGCGTTTCTTCTTTGCCTTGTCCTCCGTGACCCTTGCGGTCTGGCATAATTTCTGTAACGTGGTTCCGCACCAGGTCATAATCCCGGATTTAAAGGTTGCTTCCTCTTCCGTTATGATGACCTTGGAAACCTTTCCCATATCGTCTTTGGCTTCGTAGAAAGACGGTGCATATTCGATTTCAGCACCGCCTTTGATATAGCCCAGGCGGTTTTCTTCCGTTTCCAATGCTTCATTGGTTGGCAATTCCTTGTCCGTGCCCTCAAACTCCGTACAATACAAATCGCCGGAACCTAAGACAATGCTTTCTTTGTTCATGCTCTTTTCGCTCCTTTCGTTTTGGTAAGCAGCCCCTTTACCTCATAGGCCGTCTGGAAACATTCTTCATCCGGGATAGGGGCCAGGTACATTTCATATTCCACATCCGGGAAAATTTCCGCTTCCATCTTTCCGGCCAGGTCCTCCCGTTCTTCATCATCCGCCACGGTATATAATTCCAGGTCAAAATCCCTGGCCTTTAAATTGTTTAGGTTGTCCGCTCCCCTGCCCGTATCATGCGGAAGCATATAAACCATATAGGGAAGCGGCGGCACCGGGTCATCAACGGTTCCCTCAAATTGGTTCTTCGCAAGCGGTATTCCGTGTTTTACAGAAAATGCCTTTGCCCTCTGTACAAGTTCTTCAACCCCCACGCTATCCCCTCACTTTCTGCGTTATCTTCTGTACGGCCAATTCCCCCAGGGTATCATTTACGGGGCCGATATGTTCAAACGCCCTTACCCTGCCGCCGTTCCTTGCCTGGTGCCCTTTTTCCAGTAAATGGGTCAGTTGGTAATTTTTCTTGTTATACACGGAATATCCGTTCAATCCAGTAATGGCGGATGCCCTGCTGCCCCTTACGTCATGCGTCCAGTCCTTGGTATATTTCCCGGTTCTCTCCGTGTACGGTCCGCCCTGCTTCAACGCCTTTTCCGCTGCGGCGGCGGTTTCTTTCAAGCCCTCATTTACGGCTTGTTTCAACTCCCCGTTTGTCCATTCCTCCAACTGTGACATTATGGCATCCCCCAGGCCGTCAATGGATGTCCTCAATTCTTACCAGCCCTTTCCCCGGCGTAAAGTTCAATCTTCCCGTTGCTTTTGGGGCCGTATGTCCGATAGACAGCCAATGTCCTGCCGTCCACCACTATTTCCGTCTGCCCCTCATATTCAAATCCCCAAACCTCAACCATCATGGATGCCTTGAAACTTTTCTGCCCTGCTGCCGTAAATTCATCACGGCCTACCGGGTGGATTGTCCCATAGGCTTCTTTTTCCAGGTATTCCTTTGGGTTCTTTTTAACCAACAGTTTCACTATTGCTTCGATTGTAGCCACCGCCCTTTATTTTCGTGCAAATCATGTTGTATGATTCCATCAGCTCTTTGTGGTTGTCCGGGTGTCCAAAGTTTGCATCCGCATAGAGTAAAGCGGCTTCCACAATCAACGGGTCCTTTATGTCCTCCGGCCCTAAGTATGACGGATGCACCCCTATCCGCTTTAGGTCTGCAAGGGCAACCTCTACCAGTTGCCCCACGTCTATGTCCAGGGTGTCAGTTGACATTTTGCGAATCCGCAATTTTGCCCTGGAAATCAGTTCTTCCTTTGTCATGCCCTGCCGCCTTTCCTGCTTCCTACTTTGCCGCTGCCGGATTCTTTACACGGATGAACCCATTCTTGGCAACCACGTTTCCGCCCATGAACACATCCGCACGGTAGGCAACCTGGCCCTGCTTGAATTTGTAATGCTCGGATTTCCTTGCATCAATATCACTGAAAATTGCCACTTCATAATTGCTTAACGGGCCGTATGCCATGGCATATGCCCCGGCGGTTCCTCCAACCTCTCCGCAAGCGGAATTTATGATAAAAGGCACTTCATCAATGGTTCCCGTGTTGCCATGGTTCTTGATTGTGTACACCTTGCGGCCCTGCTTGTCACGCAACTTTGCGAACTTTTTAAGGTCCTTTTTGTTGAGGATAAGCACGGCAACGTCCTCCACATCTTCATCACCGCCATAGGAATAAATGATTTCATCCAGGGTCCCGTCATCAATGGCCGTAATCGTGGTGATGTCCGTGGACGGGTCAATGACTTGTTCCTTTTCCTCTGTGGGATTGAAAAAGATTCCACGGAACTTTCCAGTTCCGCCCGGCCCCACTAAAATCTGTCTGGAAGCGTAACGCTTGATTGCGCGGGTCACGCTGTCCTCCACCACGGCATCATAATCCGCATCCGGCAATTTAATCATTTCTTCCGGCTCTTCGGCATAGGCCGTGATTTTCTCCCGTACAATCTCCGCATAGTTAAATTCCGGCTCGGAAGCGTTGTAGTCCGCTCCCTCTGCGGTGCTTCCTGCCCCGTCCCCATAGGAAACCACATAGGGCCGTCTGTAGCTTTCGCCGCCCGGAAGCGGAACGGTATGCACCCGGTCAATGAGGGAAGAAACATTGTTGAACGTGGGGGAAATGTCCGGGCTGTCATGCTGCGGCATCACAATCCCGTTGGCGGTGGAAAGTGCGTTCCTGGGACTTGCCAACGCCTTTGCCTTAAAAGTGACTTTCTTCCCGTCCTTTAAGGCCCTGCCGCTCTTTGCCCTGGCCTGGTTCTTCGGCTCCTGACTCCCCTCTCCGGCTCCCGGTTCCTCTGCCCCCTCTTCCGGGTCCGCTGTCCCTGCTGCGGCTGCTGCCGCCATCAATTCTTCCCTTGTCTTGATTTCATCCAGGATTTCACCAATCAGACGCATTTCGTCCATGGCATCCGTCAATTCCTGGCCGGAAAACGCCTGGGCTTTCTTCCCCAGGTCCGCCGCCCGGTTTTTAAGTTCCTTTTTGGAAAGTTTCATCAACTCTTCTCTTGTCATTGCTATGTTCTCCTTTCTTACTCCCTCACCTGGTCATATACTCCATGGCAAGTGAAACAATCTCTTTCCGTCTGTCCTGCTCCCCTGTGTCCTGCTGCCCTGCTGCACTCTCCGGCTTTAAAATCTCCCCCGGCGTATTGTGGCAATACAGTTTCGTGTAATCCTGCACCGCTGCGGCAATGGTGTTTTCCTCCCCCACCTTTACCCGGAAATACTCCGCCGCCTGGGTTCCGTTCAGCCACGTTTCTGCTTCCATCAGCCCTTTCACCGTTTCAATGTCCACGCCATCCGCCAGGTGTTCGGCGTAAATGCTCCAAATGCCGCTTTCCACGGCATCCAGGGTTTCCGCCATCTTCCTAAGTTCCGTGGCGTTCCCCTCGCACCCTGCCCATGGCTTGTGAATCATCAGATAAGCGTTTGACGGTATGGTGGGCATATCGCTGTCCGCAAAGGCAATGACGGAAGCAATGGACCCGGCCAGGGCATCCACATGGACGGTTTTCTTTCCCTGGTATCTTTTCAGCATATTGTAAATGGCAATCCCGGCGAATACGGAACCGCCGCCGGAATTGATGTATATGTTCAAATCCTTTCCCCCGGCTTCCGCAAGGAAATTCTTGATTGCTTCCGGGTACTGGTCCTCTTCCTGCCACGCTCCCCACCAGTCTGAAACAATATCCCCGTAAAAATACAGGTCCACGGTGGTTTCCGTTGCGTTCTTGAACTCATAGAACCGTTCCACGGTTGCGTGTGCCCCGTCCCGGCACGCCATAAATTTTTTCTTTATGCCCGGCATCCTCCTAACCCCCTTTCATGGCCGTAAAATAAGCACGGGCCGCCGCTTCCATTGCCCGGCGTTGTCTGTCCTGCTGCCCCGGCGGCAGTTCCCCATCTCCGCCCTGCTGCCCGTCCTTTCCCACCTGGTAAAGGCTCTGGTCCCCGGCTTTTACATAGTTCAGCGAAACCATACGCACGTCCCCGTCCTCCGTTGGCGGATAATACATAAGTGCCCGGTATTCGTTTATTGTCATGGCTCCACGGTCAAACATATTTCCGCCTATTGTGTCCCTGGTCTGCAATGTCGCATACTGCAAAAGGTTGGCGGTAAACTCTATCTTGTTTCCATACCCTATTTCCCGTGGCGTAAGAAGTTTAAATGTGAACTCATAACCCAACTGGATTGCTATTGGCTCAATCACATTTTCATAAAATGAAATCCATTCCTGGTCTGAAAGGGTGGAAGTCAGCACCTTTTCATTCACGCCGTAATAGCGGTATACGTTGTCACGTAAGAAAGTAATCTGTGCGGTAGGCAACGGCGTGGTCTTTGTGCTGATTTCGTGGAACTCATATGTGCTATCCAGTGCCGCAACTCCCCCGGCGTTGGAAGCGTTCATATATGATTCCTGGAACTCCTTGGCCTTTTCCTTTAGTTCCTTATCATCTGCAAGGTTGCTATATTTCAGATACCCGGAAAGGCTATTGGAACGGTTTACAATGTTCTTAATCATTTCCCCGGATGTTTCCACAAGGTCCAGGCTCCGTTTTAACTCAATATCCGGGGACGTTCCCAAGAACCGCTTTTTGTTGTACCTTGCCTTTATGTGGATGACGTTCTGGTAAGGCACCGTGTACGTTTCCCCGTCATAATCCCAACGGAAACGGAATAGGACGTTGTGGCGGTCATCCTCAAAAATGCGGTAACTTTTCGTTGTAATCGGTTGTATGCTCGTTACCCTTGTAAAATCCTCATTGTAGAAAATCACGGAAAAGGAATTGGAAGTATAAACCAAATCGGATGCTATGCGGTAAAGGAAATCATAGGTTGACATTTCCGGGCATGGCCGCAAGGTCAAAATCCTTGCCAGATAGTCATTTTTCACCGTCAGCCCTTTTTCATCCTTTCGGATTACCTGGGGCTGTAGCTTGCCCACGTTCTTTGCTATGGCATCCGCTATGGCTCCCACAATGTCATTATCCCGTAACGTCCCCGTTGGCACATATTCCCCACGGCTCAATAAAAGCGGTCTGTACTTCGCCCTAAAGGCTCCAAACACGTTTGCAATGATTCCCGTACTATTACCCCCTTTCCTCAAAAATAGGCCCATGGAACACGCCCATGGACCCATTGTAAATATATTCGTGTTGAAATTCTGACCCACTTTAAAATCCTGCTGCCGGATGCCGCCTTATGCCGCTTCGTTCAGCAGCTTCTTTCCAATCTCGCTATGGTATTTTGAAACCATTGTCATTGCATCAAATACAGAAACCGCCCCGTCTATCCTTAACCGCTTTTCAATCTTTACGGGCTTCATGCGGCTGTCATTCATATTGATTTCCACGGCCACGTTCAAAAGGTGGGATGCCAAAAGGGTATTGTCCCCCAGGTTATACTTTCCGTCTTTTAAATCCCCCTCGAATTGGTGTAGGATAGGCGTTAGGTTGGTGCCCTGGTAAACGTCATCCGTCTGGAACCCGGCCATTTTAAGTTCGTCTATCAAATACCCTGCCATGTATCGGTCATAGCCTATTTTCAGAGGACGGATTTTATAAACCTTTACCAGTTCTATGAACCATTTGTAAACGTCCTTGTAATCCACCTGGTTTTCCCCGGATATTTCCAGGAACCCCCGTTCCCGGTGCAGATTATAGGGCACGTTATCTTCATTCACGGCCACTTCATACCGTTTCTTGGGCATATAGAATTTTGTTATGACGTTCCATTTCCCGTTCTTCCAGATAACGATTGATGCCGCCGTAAGGTCCGTTGTACGTGAAAGGTCTATGCCGCCCACGCAATAACAGCCCCGGAACTGCTCCAAAGTAAGGTGTATGTCCTCGTTTACGGCTTTCATCACGTCCCAATAGTCAAGCCATGCCACACTGGAATTTTGCTTGATATTACAGTATTTTGTAAGGAACTCCACTTTCTTTGAAAGGGATGCCCTTGCAATTTCTATCTGCTCAATATAAAATTCCTCTGTCACGGAAACGCCCAGGTTTGGATTGCTCTTTTTCAGTTCTTCCAGGCTGTCCCATTTCTCTATATTGTCAATCATGTAAAGGAAAGGCAGAATCCGGCTTTCCTTGGAATTGCCCTTTAAGAATGACGTTGCACGCCGCATCAGTTCGTCATATACCCCGTCATTTATGTACCCTGCCGTTGATATGGACAATATAAGCGGCTGCTTCCTTGCCCCCAGGGCGGAAGTCATTACTTCATACTGTTTCAAGCCCTGGTCCCCTGGCCATGCTTCCATTTCATCATTGACAACCATCTGCGGATTAAAACCGTCTGATTTTTTGGAATTAAAGGCAATCTTTTTGATGCTTGTGTTAAATTCCTTGATATAAATATCACTCCGGCGTTTCTTCGTGATGCTCTCCATTTCTTTATCCGCCTGGACAATCTGGTAAAACGCATCATACACAAGGTCCGCCTGGTCCAGTTTAGGGGCTAGGAAATAAACCTTTGCCCCATACTCCCCGTCTATGTATGCCATATATGCCGCTATTGCGGCGGCAAACAATGTTTTCCCGTTCTTACGGGCAACAACAACGAAAACTTCCCTAAACTGCCTATACCCGGTCTTTTTATCCATAATGCCGAATATGGCGCTTACAATGGCTTTCTGCCACAATTCTAATTTCAGTAAATCGTTCCGGCCCTCGGAATGGTGGCAAAACTCTTCTATGAAACCTATTGCATTTCCTGCCTTTTCTCCGTCAAAATCCCACTTGCCATTTTTAAGGCCATCCACAAGGATTTTGTAAATGGTCCTTATCCACTCGCCTACCGTTACGGTGCCGTTTTGTATGGCATCCCAATACTGAAAGATATAATTATTTTCCATTCCTCAACGCCGCCAATCTGCTTATGTTCTTTTTCTCCTTTGGCGGCAGATATTCAATAAGCGTGTGGATTATGGCCGTATACTGGCGTGAATATTTTTCATAAATTGTGGCAGACGGGTGGGCCTTTACAAACTTCTGGGAAGCGTTCACCGTTTCCGTTGTAAGCCCCTCTTTTTTCAGTTCTTCCTTGGCCTGGAAGCACGCCACTTTCAGAAATGCCGCTTCCTCTATCAGCGAATTTACCAGGTTTTTCTTGTCCTCGTCATCTATCCCGTCAAACATTGGCTTTAAAAAATCTATCTCTTTTTTTATCCGGGCCGGTGTGATTTTGTTTACTCTTCTCTTAGGTTTCGTGTCGGATTTCTCTTTATTTTCATCCAGTTTTTCCGCCTTTTTTGGCGTGTCGGTTTTCTTCGACTTACTTAAAGAAGATTTTTTCTTTTCCTCCATGTTTATCCCCCCTCATATGCGTGCGACCCTGCGGAGTTTTTTTGAGGTATCTCCCTCGGTTCTTCCGGCCCCTCCAAAATTCTGCCCACCGGGGGGCGTACCCTCTCCTTTTCTCCTGGCGGCGGCAGCAGGTTCCCGTTTCCGTCAAATCGGTAACGTGCGGCGTGCTTCGCCTTATGCTCCTTGTTGTGGCAATCCTCACAAACCAATTCCAGATTGTCCAGGGCAAGCGTTATCCTGGCATCATGGATATTGCCAGGCGTTATATATTTCTTGTGGTGGACAATCACGCCGGGAACGAAACGCCCGGCGGCTCTGCACCGCTCGCACAATCCGTTTGCACGCTTGATTGCTGTCTGCCTTGCTTTCTTCCAGGCATCCGACTGATAGAAACTCTTTGCATATTCTTTCAACTGCTGCCACCATCCTTTCTCTGTACATGATTAAGGGCCTACAGATATTCCCATCCATAAGCCCATGTTAATATAAATCATCCCTATATTCTGACCCGTTTACTGTATGCCCTGCTGCCGCCTGGCTACTTTGTGATTTCCTGGGTAAACTTTGTAATGTTCGGGACAAACTGAAATGTCCATGCTTCATCCCGGATAGATATAATGTTCCCATCCTCATTGATTGCCAGGACTTCAATAAACCTGGGCTTTACAATCGTGTCCCTATTACTGTAATCCATATCATCCGGCATCCGCACTTCCATTAGTGCTATGGCGTTTAATACCATTCCCCCATGTATTACTTTGAATCTGCTTAAATCAATTCCCATCTTCCATTCCTTTCCCACCCGGCAACATATCCATTGCCTGGGCAATCCGTGTTATAAATTCCGTCCGATACTCATAGAACTGGCGGCGGCCACACAAGGCATCCGCTATGTATTCATAGGGCGTATTATATACAATGCTCTCATAAATCCTTTTCTGCATCTGCCGCCTGGCCTGGATGCTCTCAATATTCTGGCAAGAAGAACACAAGGCATCTTCCACAACGGCGGCGGCCATAATGTCAAAGGCACTGGCCTTTCCGGCTTTTATTCTCTTTTTCCGCTTTTCGTTGCCTTGTATGATACTTCTGGCTACTGCCTTAATATCGGCATCCATCCTTTCCAACCTCTGCCCCCCCTATTCCTCATAGGTCTTTTTCTGTACTTCGGAACGCTCCACCTTTATGCTTTCCTTTGCCATCTTGGAAACCCTTGCCTTTATGCCCTGCCCTACTTCAATCGTGATGCCTTTCATGGCCTTTTCCTCTATGGCATCCACGGCCCGGAACATGATATTTACAACGCTCTGGTCAATGGGCTTTTCCGCCGTGCTACTGAATAGTTCTTCGATACGGCTCTTTGCTTTCTGCACCCGTTCCTTGCTTTCGGCATACTTCTTGGCTTCCTCACACTGGCACCTACACGTTACCGCTTCGTTCACTTCATCCTGGCCCCATCCCATCATTGTATGGACAACGCCGCCCTGGCCGCAAAAGCGGCAATATCCCGTCTGGCTCTCCACGCCCTCCGGCATTTCCCGGCCCTCTTCCTGCTCCATTTCCCTTAAATCCTCTTCTGGTATCGCATGGCCGCCGTCTGTCTTTTTTCTCACGCCTTATCCTCCCCTTTCTTGGCCTGGTTATAGGCATCCATGGCAACGGTAAGCACCGCCGCCGACTGCTCCACGGTCAACTGTTTTCCAGTCACCAGGAACGCCAGGTTCTTGTTTATGGTTTCCAACGTATCTTCCAACGTCATGTTCTTTAGCGGCTTCCCGGCGGAAAGGTCTGCAATGGTCTTTATTATCGGCACCTTGAAATATTCGTCTACTGCTGCCATGTTGGCGTTTATGGTGCTTTCCGCCCGTGTCGGCGTGTGCCTTTCACACTTGCGGCAATGCTCCCGGCAGAACATACGCCCCATTGGAACGCCGTCACACTTCCCGTCAATCCACGGGGCGTTTAGGCACTTTGCAAGCGGCATCTTCCCAGGTTCCTGCAAATAGTCCAGGATTTCCGCCTTTGCTTCCTCTGCCCCATGGCATACCGCTGTCTTATAGCCCTGCTGCCGCAACCCTGCCATAAATGCTTCCTGCTCCGGCGTTGCTTTGTTCCGGCCATACTTCATTTCCAGGTAAAGGCCGTGGAAATTATGGCTTGCCACGGGCAGACACACATCCGGCACGCCGCTTTTCAGCCCCATGGCCTTTAATACCGCCCCGTTTGTCCTCTTCCCCTCGTTTGGTACGTGGTACATAAGGGAAAGGCACGGCAAGACGTGTGTATTGCTCCCGGCCCACACGAAAAGGGCCATCTGCTCCGTGGTTTCCCCTTTCTTCATGTTCTGCATCTTCATTTTCCCAACCTCCTATTCTTCGTCAATGGCATATTCCCGTTTACGCCGTTTTAAGTCCTCCAACATCCTTTCCAGGATGCCCACTTCCTCTTCATTCAGCCATGTGTAATATTTTTCAATCATCTTTACGGCATGAAGTTTCCGGGCGTTTTCCTTTTCCTCTTTGGTTGTGTCGGTATCTGACACATTGGCTTCCCTGGTTTCCTCTTCCTTGGTCTTGCGGTGTTTTTTTTCTTCGGCCATGGCCTTTATTTCCTCCGCACCCATGCCGCCTTTGTCCTCGGAAGCCTTTGCAATCTCTTTCTGGGTCCCCTGGTCCGCCCTGGATGCTTCCATGGCCGCCGTGATGCCCATATTGCCTTTCTGGAACTGTTCTTTCACTTCCGGCGTGGCGTTCTGGTCTATGGTATTAAGGGTCCTTATCTTTGGCACGCTCTCCCCCATCACCGCCGCCACATAATCCCGGACCCTCTCCCCTGCTTCCAGGACAAGCAAGCCTTCTTTCCGTGCCTGGGTCAATACCTCTTTCCAGTCCGCTGCCTGGGTCATAAGGTCATAATCCGACATTTTGCGGTTGAACGTGTTGCCGATTAAAAGCGCAATCCGAAATTCTATTTCCGTCATATCCTTGTAGCGGCAAGGGACGGTTTCAAACTCTTCTTTCCCCTCTGCCACAAGGATTTTTATACCTCCCAGGCGGCGGTGGCCGGAAACAAGCCAGTATTCCCCATTTACACGCCCCAATACAAGGGGCTGCTGCAACCCGTCCATTTCAATTCCCGTGGCTATTTCCTGCAATTCGTCCATGCTGTATTTATTATGCTCCGTCACAACAATGTCCCGGTAGTCCAGGTTGATTTCCCGGTAATCCTTGTTTTCCCCTACTTCCGCCCTGGTTGCGGCGTTCACGACATCCAGAATATTAAATCCCATCCCTTAACCCCTTTCCCCTGCTGCCAGGTTCCCAAATTTCTGCACATACTCCTCCACAAAGGCTTTATAATCCTGGGCAGCTCCGCTGCGTACACTGTAGCGTGTCGGTGTCTGGTGGTAGAACGTGGCATCCTTGGCCTTTGTGGAATGTCTGATTTTCTGTGAGAAAACAGGGCATCCGCTCTTTGCCCTCAACCAACTTTCCGCCGCTTCGCTTGTGTCCGACTTCTCATAGTCCGTAATAAGCACCCCGGCAATCCTGGCCTTTCGGTTCAACGCCTTAACCTGGTTTATCTGCTCCACCAGTTCTTCCAGGCCGTCCAACGAATAGGCATCCAGGCACACGGGAATGATGATTTCATGGGTTGCCACCATGGCGTTTATGACGTTCATCCCCAGGTCCGGCGGATTGTCTATGATGCAATAGTCATATTCCCCGGCAACTTCCCCCAGGGCGGTTTTATAACGGTCATGCTGTGCATGGTCCTGGTCTGCCTTTACGGCAAGTTCCGCCAACTCCATGAAATAGTTGCAAGGTATTACATCCAGTTTTTCATCCGCCGCAATCCCGGAAACCCTCCGAATACTGTTTTCCCCCATGTGGCCGGTCCGCATAATCCGGCACGCTTCCGCCTCCTGGTCCCGGTTGTATACCTCAAACATACGGGAAGCGTTCCCCTGCTTGTCATTGTCAAACAACAATACCCTGCTGCCAGGCCGCTTTCTTTTCTTGTCCCCCTCTGCCAACAGTTCCGCCATGGAAACGGCTGTGGTGGTCTTGGCACACCCACCTTTTAAATTGATTACTGAAACAATCTTCATTTCTTGTTAGGCTCCTTTCGCTTAATCTTCACCATACGGGCGTATATGTAGAACGCCGCATTGATTCCGTTGTACTTAACCTCTGCATCCAGAAATTCAAATCCAGGGTATGCTTTTTCCATCTGGCTTTTCAGTTCTTCATGGTCCCTTGCCATCCGCTCCACATTGCCCTTTTTAAACTTTGAATAGCTTCTTGTCGGCTTGTCCGGCTTTTTAAGGTTCTTTGACGGGCACCATCTTTTTGTCCCGTGTGGGTTCTGTGATATGTATGTGGCAAGCCCGGTTATAAGGAAATCATCATCCGGCTTTATCCTCCTGGTGTTCGGTCTGTCACATTTCCCCCATAGTTCTTCCAGTTCGTCCCGGTCCATCCCGTCCCCGGATAACAGAATATGGAAGTGTGGGCGTTTGTACCCGTCAAAGGCAAGGATATAAATATATTTTGCATTGTCCAACCCGTCTTTTTTCCGGCGGCGGTTTATCCGCTTTATGAAATTGGTTATATCTTTCCTAGCCCTCTCTTCATCACCAGGCAGACAATCATCATTCCATCCAAATGTGGCCCAAATATCACCCTTGCCGAAATTGATATTTGCCAGGCGTATCAGATAACGTCTTGCGTTCTTATCGTTTAGGTTCCGCTGTGACGGCCTGGTTTCCCTCTTCTTTGCCGTTACTGGCATATCCTTTTTATCCTTAAAGGCCGGGTATACCTGGCTTTCCAGTAATACCGTTCCGTTCTGGATGTTCTCCGCCTTGGTGGTGGTAGTCCGATAAAGGCACCCCACCTTTCCATCCTTTAACAGCTTTTCCAACTCCCACTCTTCCAGGGTGTCACACTGCTTTTGGTATGCTTCCTCATAATCGTAATCATCATACAGTTTTTTCATGTTCCCCACCTTTATATGTCAAGCCCCTACCCTCTTTCCTGCTCCTGGGCATCACTTCCCTTTTCCTCCCCTCCCTCCCCTCTTCTTATCACCATCAACCACCTATGCCTTTATATCTTTCCTGAATCCGTAAAGTTCAATTCATAATTAAGTTTAGAAAGCCAGTATTTATGCCTTATTCCGGCTTTTTGAAACACTAAATTTTTATCACCCAATGGGTGAATAAATTTTCGTGTTTAAATCCAAGAAATTCCTATAAAATATGGGTTAAAGGCAATTGTACCAAGTTGAACTTCACGGATTCAGGTCTTTCTATAAATCCCCAGGGTGTCCGATATGCTAATACCCATTACAAGGACGGGCAAGGGGCACCGCCCATTTTAAAAATCAGTCCAGAAATCCATCAAACGCTTTCTTTATCAGTGCAAAACCGAACAAGGCCAGGCCGGATATAATTAGCATTGCCGCCGCTACTGCCGCCATAATTATGTAAAACTCCATGTTTTCCGCCTTTCTTTCTATATATGGAAGAAAACTCTTTCTTTCCTCCATATCTTGTGTTATACTGTCCTTGTTAAGTTACAACCCGGTTGTTTTGGTGTTCCCCACCTTTCAACCGGGTTTCGCTTTGCCCGTTCATGCTTCCGGCAATTCACCGAACATACTTTCGTATGTTTCCGTTGCGTAACGCATCAAAAGGGCTTTTGCTTCCTCTTCCTCTATCGCTTCACCATACGTCCTTTGGAAATCTTCCTCATGGGTCAACAGCCAGTTCCCTTTTTCAGATTTCCATAACTCGCAATCATACGTTTTTCCTACTTCTTGCCCCTGGAATACCGCACGCATTAAAGGGCTGTCATTTTTATACCATTTCCTTACTGCTGCCACCCGTTCCATCTTGTCCGTGTCATACTTCATTCCGCCAATCACAAACCGCATCCGGCGTCCCATGTTAAGTCCCTCACTTTCCGCCCTACTGCTGCAACTTATATTCTTCCACTATGTCCACAACCCGGTCCATGATGCTTTCCAGGGCTTCAACAGTCATGGCCTTATCGTCTATGTAGAAATCCGCATAAACTTTTCTTGTGTCATTCCCCCATCTGTCCATCTGCTCCGGCAATGGCTCATTCACCGCATCAAAGATAATGCCCTGCTCTGTACACCATTCCACGGCATCTTTTAAATCCTTTCCGGCCCTGCTTGTCCAGAGGATAATTTTATGGCCGTTGGCTTTCAGCATCTTCACCGCCGCCACAACCTTTGCCTTTGGCCCCACGATTTCCGGGAACCTGGTAACGGCCAGTGTATTGTCAAAATCAACTGCATAAATCGCCATAGTCTTTTCCCTCGCTTTCTGCCTGGCCGTCTGCATCCGCCTGGCTCATTTCATATTTCAACAGCATGGCCGCCACCTGGACCATTTCACAAGCGGCATCCACGGCCTGGCGGTATATCGCCATTGGCTTTGCATCTTCCACCAGGAAACAAGCTATCTTTTTCCCTCTTACGCCGTCCCATAACACGGCAAGGGAAGATTCCGCATTGTCCAGGGCTTCCTTGGCTTCCTCCATCTTCCCCAGGGTCACGGCGTAACCCTCATGGCGGCTATTGAATAAAGGGAACCTTTCGTTTGCCCGGTTCAGTTCTGCCTGGGCGGCGGCTTCAACCTCTGCCCTTAACTCATTCATTGCCATGGCTTCCATCCTCCCTTTCCCCGTCCGTGTCCTGGTCCTGCTGCCCGTCATCCATTGGCGTGTATTTGCTCCCGTCCTCGCATCCTCCGCAGATAGGAAGTCCCTTTCCTTTTCTGTGGTGGAAGCACGTTTCACAACTCCATTCTTTCGGCATTTTCTTTTCCCTGGCGGCATCCCTGGACTTTAACTTTTCCGCATTGTCCAGAATGATTTCATTAAGCCGTTCCGTTTCCGCCAGTGTCACAATACCATTTAATGTTTCCACACCCCTTGCCAACCGTTCTTCATCCGGCAGCATACGCAAGAAACGCCTTGCGGAAGTAATCATGCTTTCAATCTCATAGTCCGGGTGTACTTCTGTTTCCGGCAGAATCTCCGGGGCTTCCATCTTCCCGGTAAGCATTTCCCGGATGTACTCATGGGGCACGTTGCACCTGGCCGCATTTTCCATCAGTTCCGCCCTTGCCGCTTCCCTCATAAGTTTGTAAAATTCCGTATACTTCATGTCCACGGTGCCATCACTTGTGAATCCGTCTAATAATCCCATGCCCTTGTCCTCTCTTTCTATCTGTGAATCCTGGATGCAAAACAATATAAAGGTTCTGCATCAATTTCCATTTCTTCCCGGTTCTTATAAATCATCAAAGAGAACCACTCTTCCCCCTCTTCATCCGTGAAACGGTGGGCGAACTTCTCAAACCCGAAACGGGAATTTATCCTTGCCCCCTCCACCACGTTTGACAGCTTCGCAATCTCACGGCTGCCCAACGTCACGCCCTCTTCATGGTACTGCTGCCACTTTCGGAATGTTTCTTTGAGATATTCCAGAAAATCCGGCTCCACCACTCCATTGATAGGCGTATAGCTTTTATAATTGGCTTCTGCCATCCTCAATTTGTCCATCCTCTTTTCCTCGCTTTCCCGGCCCTCTGGCCGTTTATCCAGGCACGCCGCCGCATAACCTTTTTTATCCTGGCAATCTTTTCCTTGAACTCCGGCCAGTCGGTTATTTCCACCTTTACTTTCATTTCCGCCATCTTTCATTCCTCCTAAATGATGATTTTGTAATATAGGGTCATCTGCAAATCAGAAAAGCGGAAATCCGGCGTTTTCTCCGGCTCCATTGGCGGCATCAGTCCCCGGTCTTTCCATTCTTTATGCCGGATTTCCGGGGATGCCCTAAACCTCTTCACCTGGGCATCCAGGACGGCATCCGCCACGGGGTCATGTTTCAACAACGCCTTGTATCCTTTGTATATGGTTTCCTGCCCTGCTTCGCTTTCGGCATCCCGTACTATCAGCAGATTATCCGAATTGCATATCAATTCCAGGAACTCCCGTACCACCATGGTTTCCACCCTCGCTTTCCGCTTTGATTATGCCGATAAATACACGCTCTGCACACGGGACCGCAATACTGTTTCCCAGGGCCATGTAGCGGGCATTGTCTGACATTTCCCTGCCGGATGCCCCGTACCTTGTCCAATAGTCCGGGAACCCGTCCAGGCGTTCACATTCAAGCGGCGTAAGGCGGCGGACCCGGTACTTTACCGCTGCGGCAATCCGCTCAATTATCACGGCAAGGGTTTCACTTCCTCCCCCTGCTGCCCCACGGCTTTTTTTATGGTCCCCACGCCCTCCTTGAACTCCGCATAACCGCTTTGTGTATAGGCTACGGCGTGCCGGTCCGTGCTTGTAAGCGTTGGGGCAACGTCCTGGTTTATCCCTAATTGGTTTCCGCCGTGCTTTGCATCCCGGCCAATGACGTTTCCGGCTATGGTATAGACGGGAAGCAAGTAAAGGCCAGTCTTTCCACCTCCGCCCCCGGCCCTCCCCATAAGGGTTACGCTCTTCTTGGCGTTTATGTAAATCCTATCCGCCGTCCTGCCGAAATCCAGTTTCATTTGTCCGCCTGGTTCCTCTGCCAGTCCTCCGCTATCCTCTCCAATAAGGCAATCTTTAGGATTGTCGGAACCTCCTTTTCCCTCTTCTCGGCCCGTGACAGAATACCCCAACACGCTTTCGCACTCAAAAAGTATTTGTCCGGCACGTCCATTTCTAAAATCTGTGACAAGGTAGATTCTTTTTCTACGTTGGGGAACTCCCCAAAACTGTGCGTCAAGCTGCCGCCATGCGACTGTCCGCAAATCCCCCCCTGGTTCCTCAATTCCAACCAATCCGGCGGATGCCCATTTCCCACTTGTAGGCATTGGAATACTGGCTTCTGTGATTTCTTCCAGGACCCGGCGGAAATCCTCTCCCTTATTGCTTGAAAAAGCCCCGGCCACATTTTCCCATATGATATACTTTGGATATTCTCCATCTGTCTTTTCCCTCATTTCCCGTATAATCCGCACGGCTTCCATGAATAGGCCGGAACGGGAACCGTCAAGCCCCGTCTGCTTCCCGGCCACGCTTAAATCCTGGCAAGGGCTTCCGAAACTGATAATATCCACCACGGGGATTTCTCCGCCTTTTATCCCGGTAATGTCCCCCAGGTTCACGGCATCCGGGAAATGCCGCCCTGCTATGTCTATACAGTTCGGCTCTATCTCGCTTGTCCATACGGTCTTGATGCCGTGCCGCCCTGCTGCCAGGGGAAACCCGGCTATCCCGTCAAAAAGGCTCCCCAAAGTCAACCCGGCGTTCATCTCAACGGCTCCGGCGTGGACGGTTCATAGACAATCATCACCGTGTAGGAAGTCCTATAGTCTGCAATCTCCTTTCCACGGATGACGGGCAAGACTTCCGTCCCATGCTCAATTCCCATTATCTCCGCCCCGTCCGCTTCCAGGGCGGCCAGGTTCTCATTTACTTTTGTTTCAAGGTCCTTTAAATCGGTGTCCCTCTTTAACATGATTTTCATGCTGAAATCCTCACTTTCTGTAATTGGCCTGGGGAAGCGGCTATTCTATCACGTTAAGATAGTTGTCGATTTTGAAAAGTCTTTTTCCGCAATCTCTACAGACTGCATATTTCCCAACATTGTCATAGATTAGCCCATTGTTTAGTAGTTCATTGTCTATTTCTCCCGTTTCCATATCAACGAAATATTCCCCAATCCCCTTTATTTTCTGCTTAACTGCAAAGATAGTTCCTCCGCATCTTGGGCACTTCTTTATTGGAAAATTATATTTTCCGTCCATCTGCTCGCCCTTTCATGGAAACCGCTATTCCTCCGCCGCTTCAAAGAAGAAATCACATAATCCCTGCTCTTTCCCCGTATCATCCAGGAAATAAAATTCTGCCATATCTCCGAAACCCTCAACCTTGTAAATGTCATACACTTTGCCCCTTGTTATGTTCTCCACCTGGCTGTGTTTAGGGCTTCCATTGAAATATCCGTCAAGAAACGGCTTTTCTGATATTTTGGCTTTGAAAGAAACTTTCCTTTCCCCAACAAACGGGTGACTGTCTAAATCGTTATAATAACCAAATTGTGACATACTTTTCCCTTTCTTCTGTTTCGCATACCGCAAGCGGCCATCCGTCCGTATCACGCCCTACGGCTTTATAGGATGACAGCTTGCAATATACCGGGTGTTATCGTACAACCTTTTAAACGCCGGATAACTTCACCGGGGCGTGGCATGGTTTTCTAGTTCCCGGCCTACCTTGGAAGAATAGGCGTGTACGCTTCCCTGGTAGGTACTTTTTGCACCAGTGCAACCCATCAACAGTTTGTAGGGGCTTTGGACCCTCACGCCGCCCATGGTCAGCATGGCCGTTTTAGTTGCTCCCGGCGGCTGTCCTGCCGCCGGGGCGGTGCTATACATCTTCTTTATCCTGCTGCCTTGCTTTCTTCATTAAGTACCGCTCTTTATCATTCCTGGTAAAGAAAACGGGACGTGTGGTGATTCCGGCGGCATCCAGTTTTTTCTTTATCTCTTTTAATTCCTCCCGGTAAATGCGTTCTGCATTGCAAGGCGGCCTTTTCGTATAGTCCAACGGCTCCCCTGGTACAATCAAATCCCTTAACACCTGGGCCGTTGTCTGTCCATATCTCCTAAACCTCCCGTAAATCAGATAATGCTTTTGCCAGGTAAACAGCTTAAAGCCCAATGCATCTTCTATCCTTTCTATGCACTTTTCCACTTCCGGGTCCCCAACTGCCGGGGCATAAATCCAATCCATATTCTTGTCCATGTTAAGTTCCTCGCTTTCTGCATCACCATTCATAATTGTAATCATCTAAAGACATTTGCCCCTCTATGTTCTTTTCTTCCATCCACCATTCAAAGACTTCATGCTCATTTTTCCATCTTGTCTTTCTTCCAGTTTTCCATATCTCTATCAGCATCCTTTTAAAGGCATTTATATATAACTGCCGATACTTCGGAAAATGGGAAAACTGAAAATACCGTTGTTTATCCGCCATTGGGCAGCCGATACACCCAACCCTCGAAAAACCACATCTATATAAAGGATTAGTTTCTATATGCTCCGCATTTATATAGTCCCATAATTCCTTATTGGTCCAATCCACGATTGGATTGCATACGCTTTTCGCTTTTAACTGGCACCTTTCAAACATCAGCCGTTTTTTTGTATTGTCATTCATCAGCATGGTCTCGCCTGGCTCTTCATCAAATAGGGATATCTGCGTATTTTCCTCTGGTTCGTCCTCATATATGTCACTTCTCTGTAAAACCAATTTATCTTTCTTTTTTCTAGCGATTACTTCCAGGGGGCCACGTTCCTTTCGTGCATTGCTTTCATCCCATCTTACCCCCGTTGAAATCATCCTGTTTTCACAAGCTGTTTCTTTCAGATAGGAACAACAGTATCTTGCCGTCCTGGTAGGCGGCATCTTCTCAAACGGTATAAGCTGCCACATTGACATCACGGGGCGTTGAATCGTGCATTTAATCCCTTTTTCTTCCAACCGTCTGAATTTATCCCGAATATGATAAACTGTCTGTGGTGCATCCGCCGTGGTATGGCTATTGTGTACCTCAAATTCAACCCCAGAACGCAAAAACAATTCCAGCAAAACATCACTATCCTTTCCGCCGGAATATGTACAAACAATAGGCTTTTCATAATACCTTATAGACATATTGGAAGCCATCTTGATTAGTTCTATTGCGTTGTGTTCCTTATCCATCCTTTTTACCTCTCCCCCACTACTTTGCAATAATCCACGGAAGAAAAGTTTGTTTCCTCTGCCGCCTTTTCTTCCGCTTCCTCTTCGCTTTCAGCGAAAATATAAAGCGTTTCACTGCTTACCACTTCAACTTCATATTCTTTCATGTTAAGTTCCTCGCTTCCTGCCCTGCTGCCGCCTGGCCTATAATGCTTTCTGTGCTACCTCTGCCCGGTAAGGCTCTCCACCACGTTTCAATTCATTGTAGATGGTTGCCCTATGCACCCCCACTTCATCCGCAATAGCTGAAATCTTTACCCCTGCTGCGTGCATCCTCTCAATGGTCTGGCGGTCCGTGAAGTTCAGCCGTCTATTTCCTTTCCTCATGCCCTTTTACCTCCTTTCTAGTTTTGGTGAAATAAAAAAAGAGTGCCCACAAGAGTTTTTTAATTCTCTTGTAGCACTCTCTTATTTTCTGTTAAAAATAAGATGCTTTAGAGTATATTTCCCTTGTCGCATCTTATTTTACAATGAACCTTTTGCGCCTTTTTTTCGGATGCCTGGGAAAGGGGGAACCATGCCAAAAAAGAAAGCCGGCCAAGCTCCGGCGCAAGACAAGAGGAAGGCGGCTTTATATGTCCGCGTGTCCACCAAACACCAGGTAGACAAGGATAGTCTGCCAATGCAGCGCAAAAAGCTAAAAGAATATTGCAAAATATACGATATAGGGGAATACCAGATATTTGAGGACGACGGCTATTCTGCGAAAAACACCGATCGGCCGAATTTTCAAAAAATGATGGACTGCATCCGCAAGGGGGATTATACACACATGATCGTGTGGAAAGTTGACCGTGTTTCCAGGAACCTTTTGGACTTTGCCACTATGTACAAGGAATTAAAGGAATACAAGGTCACGTTTATTTCTCTGAATGAACAATTTGATACCAGCACACCCATAGGCGGCGCCATGCTCAAAATTATACTGATATTTGCAGAACTGGAAAGAGAAATGACTTCCGAACGTGTAACGGCCGTAATGCTCGACCGTGCGGAAAATGGCCTGTGGAACGGCAACCGGCCGCCGCTCGGCTATGTCCTGGACCGCCAGACAATGCTTCTTTCCCCGGAACCGGATGAAAAAGAAACGGTTAAAATGATCTTTGACCTTTACGAAAAACTGAAATCGTGCCGGAAAGTGGCCCGTTTCCTTCAGCAAAACGGGATTCCCCCAAAATTCCATGATGAATGGCTCCCGGAATATATCCGCCGGACGCTGCGGAATACCATCTACATAGGCACATACACTTATAATAGGTGTGAGTTACGCGGAAGCAAACGACCGGAAAGCGAATGGATCATTAAAGAAAATAACCATCCGGCAATCATATCAAGGGATCAGTTTGACCATTGCAATGAAATTCTGGACAAAAACGCGGCAAGCCGCGACGTGTCAGAACTGCGCCGGACAAAATATGTTCATGTATTTAGCAAAAAACTTGTCTGTAATCTGTGCGGCGGCTCCATGATTGCCAGCAAGGACAAAAAGAGAGAAAATGGCCTTCATCCATCCATTTACCGCTGCGGCCGCCGTTCCCGTCAAATGGACTGTGAAAACAAGCGGATGATCAGCGATCTTTCTTTAGGCCCGTTTATCTTTAACTATGCCGCAAATCTGGCAAGGATTCAGAAGGACGCATCCGGGATTGACACTCCGGAAAAGCTGGAAGCCGCCCTTTTGTCCGGGGATGAATTTTCCGGCGTGAAACTGGCTCCTGATTGCCTTTCCATGACCTTTTCCCTGCTCACCCATAGAAATATAGGGAAAGGCCGCTTTTCGCCGGATATGGGCGAATCTGACAACCAGGAAGGGCAGCTAGAGGATCGGATCGCGTATCTGGAAAGGGAAAAGGAAAAATATAAAAACGCCATTTCCAGGCTGACCGATCTTTATATGTTTGATCCGGATGCCATAACAAAAGAGGAATTTTCAGCAAGAAAAAGAGAAACGACAAAAAAGATCCGTGAAATCACGCACCAGATAACAGATTTAAAAGAAAACGGCGGAAGCGGCCCCGCCGATCTGGCCTTCATCCGGAAGGCTTCGGCTTTCCTCATGGCCCAGCGCATAGCATCCAATGAGCATATAGACTATATGCAAATGGCCGTTGACCTGGACAACAAAATCATGAAAGAATTTATAGGCCAGATTATTGATAAAATATTCATCCAGGATGGCCAGATCGTGAAAATCCGCTTTGCATCCGGCCTAGAACATGATTTTATATACCAGTAAAAGAAAGGCGGCTTCTGCCGCCTTTTGTTTGCCCCTATTTATCCCCATATCCCCAGCCGTTCTATTAAATGCGCCGCATATACTCCGGCCATATCGTCTATTGTTTCACATTTTGAGTAATCCGCACCGGCAAGCAATTCTTCTTTCGTGGTTTCCAGAAATGCGATCCGGCGCTCTATATCCTGTGATTCATCCTCTACGATCCGGATCAACCTTTCTGCATCCGTTGTTATTGCGTATAGCTGCGTTTTCAATTCCTCATACCGGATAGTATGAGGATCCGGCGTCTGAAGCATGGCCTGCATGGTTTTTTCTACAATTTCGGATTTTTTCAGTTTTTTTATTGCGTCATATTTTGCCATTTCAATTATTACATCTTTCATCAATCAAGCCGCCCCCTTTACGTTGCCGACCGAAGAAACGGCTGTGATGCCAGCGGCGCCGCCGGCCATGCCGGATCCCGTATCTGGAAAGCGTCGCCCAGCTCTATAATGTCCGGGTAATTGTCAAGTGCAATCCTGATCGCCGTCTGCTCAATTTCATAGGCGTAATACGTCACATCCACGAACCCCAGCTTGTCAAGGCAATAGCGGCCGGTTCCTATGCCGTCATACATGGACAATACAACAATTTCTTCCATACGGTCAACACCGGCAAGCCCCGCCTTCAGTATGTGGATGATTAGATCGGCCGTCCAGCCGTTCCCCAGGGCCTTTCTTGCTGCCGTTTCGGATGCTGCCGCCGTGTAACCGTCCGGCAACGTCTGAAGCCGTTCCGCTTCCGTCTGTGTGTAATGCCGGAAAATATAATCCCCATCCGGAAGGGAAATATTATATATTTTCCCTTTATGCCGGTATGTTCCATTTTGGACAATGAAAAATTCCTTTTCTTTGTAAAGGCTTGCATTTTGATGTATATATGGCTCTATGATCATGCTGTCCGTTTTAACGGTTGTCAATGCGTTGGCCTTTTCCGCTCCGGATGTTTCAAATCTCCGGTATAGTTTCCCGTCGGCTTCCCGCCGGTTCCTGTACCCCATGCCGACCGGGTAACGGTCAGACTGAAAATCTTTCCAGTACCCCCTTGTACGGATTATGTCTTTTAACGTGATCCCCCTGTCCTCTGGCGGCTCGCATTGCCAGTTAAACGCATAAATACGGCGCCGCATCTGCGCCGACACAAGCGAACTATCCCCATGAAAAAGAGGAACCCCCAGTTCTTCCGCAATTTGCGTCTTGATCGGTTCCGCTGCGCTTTCGTTATTTTCGTAAAGAAAGAAATCCGGCTTGAATTTCTCCATTGCGATTTTATAATTTAAAAACAATTCCCAGCCCATGCCGGACGGCTGTTTTTCCCTGCCGCTTTTCCTTGCAACGCTCCAATATGTGCAAGGGCTTCCACCTAACAAAATTTTTACCATCAGCTTTCCCTTTCCGGGAAAAGCCTTTGTTTTCAATGGTTTTCGCTATCTTGTTTACTCCCTCTAACGGTTCTCCAGCAAATACACTTTAATCTCCGAAAATTCTGTCTTCACAGCCGGTGTCAGCAGCTTCAGCCGGGGCGGATAATCGGCAATCTCCCTGGCAGCCCGGAGATGGTATTCCAATGGATAACCAATATCATGAAACAGGGCGCTGAGAAGAACAATTTTATAAATCCACTCCTCCAGCTTACAGGGCACATCCTCTCTGCTCTCCACCGCCTTCCTGGCCTGCGCTGCCAGATAGCCTGTGACAGGACTCTGCTCCTGACAGACCACCTGGGCCATATGCTCCAGGTATCCGAATTCCAACAGGAAGACAGAGCCAAGATAAGCATTTTTCAGCTGGTGCTTGGAATGTTCCCTGATATTGGCAGCCCTGCCCAGACTGTCATGCTCAAAGAAAATGCCATTCTCTATGGTGCCGTAGTTGTTCATCAACAGTTCTTCCAGCCCCTCAATCCCGATATATTCATGCAGAAATTTCTGCATGGCCTGCAGGAGGCAGATCTGCCTGTCCGCATCCCTCTCCCCATACAGCAGCTTTTTCGACCCATGGATGGTCCTGACCTGCTGATCCGTCAAACCATAGGGCGCCGAATCCTCCTCTTTTTTCCATCCTCTCTGGCTAAAGGTATCTTCATATATCAACTTTTCAAAATAGTCATACATTGCTGAATCATTTATATTCCTACAGTCCATACCGGAGTCTCTCCCCATCATGCGGTCTTAGCATCCCTCAATTTCACATTTCTAAACTCTTGCTTTCACAGACTTGTTTCGTTTTCTTTGGTTTTGTTTTTCAGGCTCCTTCCCTTAAGCCTGGTACTTCTTATAGCTGTCCTGTGTCAGAATATAGCAGTCCACCTGATTTTCCACAAACCTCTGATGCCTGAAAACGGAATGTACTGCAATATCCTGAGAATACCTCCAGAAGAATATCTCCACTTCACGCACCTGTCCCTCCTGAAGTCTTGCGCTTATGGTCTCCGCAATCTCCTGGAACTGTTGCTCCGCGTCTGACTTGGGATCTCTATTGGCATAACTGTAATAATTCTGTATGTCATTCAGTGTGAGACGGATATTGCGAAAATCCGGCTGAACTTGAAAAGTTTTCCAGCTGTCCGCCAGACACTGCACACACTTTTCAATATGGCCTGAGTCCAGTGTGGCCACATACTCCTCCCTGACTTGAGTCTTCCTGGCCAGCTTCATGTCATAGCATGTCTTTAAAAGTTCCTGTTCCATTTTGGAGAAACCAGGCGCACAGTCAAACACAATCAGATTGCCCTCCTGTCCTTCCACCCTCTCCCGCACAAAAGCAGTAATGTCGTCGCGAAGAAGCTGCTGGGCAATATCCTGATTGTTGATATAATTTATGCCCTTATAAATGGACCTTGTCTTTAGTTCCGGGGACAGGTAAAGCACATGAAGCCCTTTTGTCTCCCCCTCATAGTCCAGATCCACCCTCACCGCTTTTTTGGTGTGATTGAAGCATTTTTCCAATGGGAGCTTATCCTTGTCAAAAAGGTAGCTGGTAGCCGTCCCCAGAATGTCCAGATCTATGTAAATCACATTCTCAAATTTCTGCTCATGGAACAGGTCATCAATACAGTGCGTCAACGATAAGGTGGTCTTCCCTGCCCCTCCTTTAAAAGAGTTCACAAATACAATCTCATTGTGTTTCTTCTGTCCGGCCATATTATTTTAAAGTCCTTTCCAGTATTTTCTGCAATTTATCCCTGTCCCCCCGGGGCAGCAGGCCATGTTCATCGTCACATTTTATCAGACGTTCCAGAAGCTCCCTGTCATATCTCTCCCTGAACTGGCTGACTGCCTGTTCGTCAATGCTTGCTTTTTCTCTCACAAAGCACAGTATCTCATGCAGCTTCATTGCCTCCATGCAATCTTTTTCCCCGGCCTGTCCCCCTCTTTTGGCAGTTTCCGCTTTCTTGCATTCAATGGTGAGCCCGGTAAACTCTCCAAGCACCTGTTCAAATCCCTCTGCATACAGCCTCTCCGCCAGAAGAACCGAGGGCAGATTTTCCGCCTGGGCCAGCAGACAGTTCAGCAGGGCGTCCTGAAAATATGATCCCAAGATGTTATCCATGCCGGACAGCTTACCCACCTGCCAATAAATCCACTCCACACAGGCTTCCGCCCACTCCCTGTCCGGATCGTCCCCGTCTTTCTCCACCGCCTTGCAGCCGCAGCTAAACTCTCCGTCCTTGTAGCCGAACTCCAGAATAATATCCTCCAGAGACTTGGAAAATTCCTCCTGAATTTTTTCAATCCCCAGCAGGGTCTCATAGAATTCTCTCAAAGAATAAACTGCCCTGGGTTCTCCCCGGTCGGGCAGGCGCCTGCGTGTGTTGTCATTCTCAAATTCTATAATGGCCAGGTTCCTGCTGTGGTATCCCCCCTGGAGAACACGGATGTACTGGGTTCTGTGGATCTCAGATAGGATATGCTCATGAGAGCTCAGCAGCACCGCCGCCTTGTCCGGCTCCTGCGACACAAAACGGTTCATCTCCGCCAACAGGCCATTGTCCAGCTCCCGGTTCTTCCATATCCAGAAACCCTCCCCCCGGTTCTCCGCCATGTGCTGCAGGGAATCCCACATCACCATCACATCACAGTTTTCCTGACGGAAATATCTGTCCACCTGCCTTTCCAGGTCAAAAGTCTGCATTCGGTTTTTTAAACCATTGCTGGAAAAAGACATCATCCTGGGTTCCCGGTACAGCATGAAATTATCTGCTATGATAATCATGTCAAACTCTTCCATGATCTTTTCCATATGATATTTACTCTTCTCCCAGTATCCCCTTCTGTCAAAACGGAAACATACCAGGTCTTCCCCGCCGATGCTGTCCCACAGCTCTGACATTTCCTTCTTCAGCTCTTCCTCCTTGGCAGAGAGAATCAGAAATTCCACCCTTCCTATATTACACCAGGGCTCCTGCGAAAACTGCAGAATCCTGTTCACAAGCTGCACAAGTCCCCCCAGCCTGCTGACGTCGATAACGGCTATTTTAATGTAAGTGAGAAGGGGATGCCGCACTATGTAATCCAGCACCGGCCTGGATATCATGCGGAAATCCACCGCAGAGTAGATGACGCCGGCTCTGTTGTCCCGAAAGACCACCTTCCCGCTCTTCCAGACCGTATTGTGATCTACAGCATACGCTTTTCCGTCTATCTGAATATATTCTATGGGAAACTGTTTTCCGGCCTCCCTGATAATCTCCATTCTGATCTGGTCTTTTACTCCGTCCCTTCCCTCTTCCTGCTGCTGCTCCACCATATACCGATACATTCGTTCCACGCCCATATGGTATAGCACACAGACAGGATGGTAAAAGGGCATTTCAATCTCTCCGTCCCCAAATCTGCAGAACAGAGTCTGAAGCATCTGGATCAGAGAAGTTCCGGCAACCACAGAGCAGATCCTGCCCTCCCTTAAGATAAACGAAAGCAGTTCCAGGTACTGCCTGGTGTACGCCGCCCCACTGTCGCAGAGTTTGTTCAGACAGACCGGCGTGGCCTTGGCTATGGTTTCCCATTCCTGCTGAAAAAGTTCCTGCAACGTTTGAAACCGACATTGGAGCTCCTGAATCCAGTTTTCCTCCAGATTCATCTCATTGATCGCCTTTTCCATCCTCCTGCACTGCTCTTTAAAGTGCTCCAGCTCTTCCTCATCGCATTTATACCATGGGGGCTCCTGTTCCTCCTCAGAGTCTTCCTTTCCCCTGTTTTCCATCCATTCCCCCTCAATCTCAGAAATGGTTTTTCCTGATTCCACACAGAGATAATACTGGTAGGAGCAGTCATAGGAGACCTCCTCTGTCTCTCCGGACCGGGCGGTCTTGGTTCCTGTTCCCTTGGAGGGCGCTTTCAGGTACGTTTCCACCTGGTCAAAATAGACTTTCTTGAAAATGCTCTCAATATTTCCGGCGGCAAGCCCCTGGGTGATGGCCCTCTCCACTTTGGGATCGGTAATTTTATTCTCCATAACCGCCTTTGTCAGCCGGCTCTCCACAACCGTATACCTGGAGGCCCGCAAAATACGTCCTGTCTCACCTTTTTTCGGAATACCTTCTTTTTCCCCCCTCTTCCACATGCCCAGCAGGGGAAGATTCCGGTTCAGCTCTTCCGGTGACAGAATATTGGCAAAGCTCCCGGAGCCCGGGCCTTTCCTCTGCCGCGAAACAGGGGCGGATCCCCTCCGCGCCCCCTTGGTTTCCATGGATTTTTTCAGATAGTTTAACAAGGCGCTCAGGGTGATCTCACTCTGTTCCAAGATCACTTCCAGAAAGCTGCGAACCTCCGGATGTAGAAATACATCCAAAGCCGCCTGTAAACAATCCCACAGTATTTTACGTTTTTCTGCCAGTATGGGATACTCGTTAAAGTCCTTCAGCGAATCAATCTGCTTCACTCCTTCTCCCGACAGCAGAACGATTTTGGACACATCCACCGTGTTCCGTATTTTGACCGCCTGGGCATAATTGTGATTGCTCACGATAATCACACGGTATTCTGTCAGCCCGGAGGTGTCCAGCCCCTCCAGCAGTTCCTCCTCCACATCGCACAGGGAAAGGAAAAATTCTTCCTTCCCCTCCGTGAGCAGCCTCACATAGCAGTCAACATATTTTACAAACTCTTCCTGCCATTTGCTCATATCAGCTTAAATCCTCCCTTTTCCTCCGGAAGCGTCACAATAAACCCGCTGTCGGAAAGTTTGATCAGGCAGTTTGCGCTGTTCAGGGTATCCAGAAACGCCTGTTTATTCTTCCATAATTCCTGAGCGGACAAGAGGGGCTTATAGGTCTTTAAGTATTTTTCATTCTTGCTGGTCTTAGAAATGATAATGTGATACCGGTCTGCCAGATCTTCCATAAAATTATCCAGGTAGTCGTACCGGCTCTTCTTCCTTGCCAGATAAAGGCGCACGTAAAATTCCGCCAGCCCTTCCGCCATGGCAAAATACTTGAAGTTCACATTGGTTTTGGGATATACCATGTCAATCTGTTTTCCGCTGCTGGAAAGAATGGAGGACATCTTCTGCAAATTGGACCCCTGCTTTTTCCCAATCAAGTCCAGATAGCGCATGACGAACTCCTTCATTGTCATCTCTTTCTCTTCCCCATCCCCTATGCCAAATCCCTTCAGCAACACTTCATAGTCCATTTTCTTCCTGTTCTTCTCCCTGCCAGAGAGATCGGCCATAAAGCCCTCAAAAGATTTTTCCTCCAGCCAGAGATCCTCGTTATGGGCGGACAGCCAGAAGGATTCTTTTTTTCCCACATAAGCCTCCAGCACCTCCCCGTAGGAGACTTTCATCATTTCAGGAAACACCTCCCGCAGCCTGGCATAGTTATAGCTGCAGGCCCTGTGGATATCCCCGTTGAGCCTGTCATCCAGAGGTTTTCCCTTGCAGAGCATGCTGGCGCTGGGTCCCTTGCGCACCAGTATGTACTGAAGCACATAGCTTGTGAGAAGCACTGACAGATACTGATACTTTCGGTAAAAATCCAGTTCCGTGAAGAATCTGCTGGTCAGAAGGGCATTCAGATCCTGGTTCAGGGACTCTCCCAGGGCCCGCATTCTTTTTTTCTCGGCGGGTTTGAGCATGTCCCAGAAGTCATCCCTCTCCCCCTTCACATCCCGCTTCCGCAGACGAATCTCTTCCTTCTCCTGGAATAGAACCTTCCAGATATTGTTGGCCCCGGAATGGCCGTGAAAGATATAGTTCTCCAGTTTCTGCTGCATATCCTCATAGCTAAATTTGTCATCCAGTGCCTGCAGATGAAACAGCATATGGCGCAGAGTAGGGCTTCTCTCCATAAGCATCTCCTGCGTGAGAGGAAAATAAAAATGGTGATCCTCCTTTAAACGATTGTTCTCCTGGTGTATGGTCTCATCCCCCAGATATCGCCGTAAAAAACGGTTAAAGGATTTCTCCAGCTCTTTTTGATTCTCCACATCCTGAGTGACAAGACTTTTCTTCTCCTCAAACCAGGCATAGCTGTACAGCTCCACCTGTCCCCCGGTCTGTTCAAAGTATTCCAGCAGAAAGTTGTTGGCCAGCAGATATTTGGGGGTCTCCGGCGCGGAGATCCCCACAAAGGCGGCAACCTTGTCGTTGGCTTTACTCTTTGGCATGTCAGTCTCCTTTTCTGATCAGAATATTCTGGGCCACATCTCCGGTAAAAGGGTCTGTATTTGAGTGAATGCTCAGATAAAAATCACTGTATTTACCCAGTTCATCGTCAAAACACACCTTCACTGTATCATAAGCGTTTTCTTTTACAGAGAGTATTTTGCGATAATAGGCATTTACCGCATATTTTTCCTGGCTCATGCCGTTTCGGTTCATAAAGAAATCATAGCTGCACCGCATGAGATAGCGAAATTGATGATAATCAATCAAAAGGCTGATCAGCTCCCTCTGTCCGCTTTTCTCCACATATAGATAGCTGAGATAAAATTTATTCCAGAACACATCCTCCTGGGGCCTTTCCCCGCCGATCTGCAGATCATACCGGTGCCAGATCATGCTGATATCCTGGGCAACCAGAAATTCCATCCGGATCTTTTTGTCGAAAATTGCCGGGGTATCCGTCACCGTAATGCCTGTGTCCTGTTTTCCCTGGCTGCTCATTTTGTTGATGCCTTTTTTCAGTTGCAGCAGCAGGGGATTCTGATCTGTGGCTGTATCATAACTGTATGGGGGCTCATGGATGTGCTCCAACACCTGCCGAAATTCCTTCAGATACTCCACATGAAGCTTTCCATAGGAATCCTGCTCCGCGTCAAAAAAAGCTCTGCGCAATCCATTCCGATACGCTTCCCTGTCGGAAGCCCTCCCATCTCCGCCTCTCTCCAGTCCGGGATCCATCCAGGAAATTTTGCGCAGCAGTATGTCCTGGCTCTCCTCAAAGATATGATAGTAAAGCATCCTCTCTCCGCTATCCGGCCGGGACCTGCGCTCTTCACAGTCCTGACCGAAGGTAACTGTATACGCCAGCAGGGACAGCAGTTCCCGGAAGGTAATATGCCCCCCTGTGAGATAAACCGAATCACAGAGGATCCTCATGGCCCTGATTCCGGAAGCGGACAGAAGCTTCTCTATGTTCTGTCTGTAGACACACGTTCCATAACAGGGGCATTCCGTATTGGCGCAGGGGTCCTCATAGTCCAGAAACTCCTTTACAATATTTTCAAAAAGCTCTTTATTGCCGGCCAGGTTGCGGTTTTCAAAATTACAGATGTATACATCCTCCCGCTTCCTGGTCAGTTCCTCCATAAAATCCAGGGAAAACTTCAGGATGGCCTGGGTGAACACCCCCACATTGGCTAGTACAATTAATTTCTCGGAAGATTCTCCCTCCAACACACCTTTCAGGCGGGCTATCCACTCCTCTTTCTCTCTCTCCTGCAGGGCCGAGAAATCCTCACATGGCTGCGCAAACCCCTTTTGCTGCAATAAGCTTCGGAGATTCCACATTATCCGGGATTTTCCATCCCCAGCCTCCCCGGTGAGGATAATCACTTTGAGTTTTTCTATATTGTCCCTGATATATTTTTCTTCCAGAAGCTGCACATTGAAATGTCTGTCCGTATTTCTCTCATCCATCATAAATCCATGGGATTGATACTGACTGCAATACCGCACTAACACTCCCACCTTCTCCTGCAGTGTCATCTTCATGTCCCTCCAGCACCCTTATCAAAGCTTTTCGTATACCAACAGTCTCCCAAGCACCCGTATACCTGTTTCCAGACTTATTTATCACATAGATCCATAACTAATATACCACGTTTCCAGTTCTTTTCCTACCTCTAATTTCCAAATCTCGTCCCCCGCCGCACACTGAACCTTTTAAAAAAGGAAGCCCGGAATCATATCCGGGCTTCCTCCTGCAGAAGGCTCTCCAGCCTCTGCTCCATCTTCATAAACCATGCCATACCCCTGCAGCCGTCAAAACATGCCCTGCCCAGCTCTCCCTTCAGAAGGCGGACCACCTGCCGGTTATCCGAAGGCGCCCCCTGCACATGCCAGTTTTTTACCAGTGGGTGGGGCAGGTCATGTTCCTCCACGGACATGGACTTCCGGGCACACTCCAGAGCCCGGTTCAGCTCATATTCCACCGTCTCCTCCCTGCCGCCGAGAGCGATCTCGTCCTCCGCGATACACTTGTGCATAATGCACATCAGCTCCAGTTCCTCAAACCCCATGTCGTCTCCAGGGTAGACCACTTCATAAAGCTTCGCCACCGCCTTTTCAACCGCCTGAATGTAACCTGGCCCCCCTGGCGTATTCCTGCCGCCGCAAAGTCCCAGGGTCATATAGCACAGCCTGTTAAACATCCAGTAATTTGCTGAGGAAAACTGTTCCGCCAGGTCTTTTCCGTCCTCCAGAATCTGCATCCGCAGAACCTCCCGGGCATGCATAAGCAGATGGGCCTTTGCCGCCCAGCGCTCTGCCATAACTCTGTCTCCGCTTTCCGCGCAGGTGCGGGCAATCTGCTCAATGGCCTGTCCTTTGTAATAGCTGTCCCCTTCACTGTTGCAGATCTCCATCCCCAGTTCAAGAATCTCCTTCTGATATTTTACCTTGTCCGTATCAAAGCAGGCGGACATAAGCATCTCCTTGACTTCTATGCTGTTGGGAAGCTTATGGTAAGCCTCCCGCCAGAGGGAAAGCACCTGCTCCCTCTTCCCGCTGCGGAACAGCTCACAGGCCCTGGCCTGATAGTCCTGGAACATTTTCTCCTTGTCAATCTTCTCCACCTGAAGCAGTTCGTCAATGGTAATGCCGAAAAACCGCGCAATATCCGGCAGCAGTTTGCGTTCTCCCACTTGCTCACTGCCTGAAACGAAACATTCAAATACTGCGCCAGCCTCTCCTGAGACACATTTTTTTCTTTTCTCAAACTTCTCAGCCTCTCGGCCAGATTCATCTCCATATGCCTTCTTTCCTTTCCTGTACACTGCAGCTGCGTTTGAAAGCAGACGAGAAGTCTGTTTCCCGGCTGTTTCTTACCTTTCCATTGTACAGGAACATGGGCCCGCCTGCCATAACCTGATGTTTGAGTCCCAGTAGAGCAGCTCAACCGCCTGTGGAACTGTATCAGGCGCAGATTCCTATGCCGGTGCGGAGAATCTCTATTGGGGCATATACTCCTTACGCCGTTATAAAACTCACCACTCCCATATCGTTTTCCCTCAGCCTTTGCAGATTTTCCTCCAGGCTTCCCTCCTGCAGTTCCACAGAATACCGAAACTCCCCGAAACCGGACAGATCCATCTTAAAATTGGTCTCCCAGGTATTGTTCATAATCCAGCTGTAAACAGGGCGGCGGTTGTTCTCCTCCTTATTGTCGCACAGCAGAATGGGATGGTGTTTCATTTCACCCATGTACAGCAGGGGGGTATCATAAGTGTTGATCAGGATTCCCCCATCTGCCCCCTGGTACAGCAGCCCCTCATCCGCAATGTAGTACTCCATGTTGGTGCCCGGCAGCTGGTCCACCCCCGGCCGCATGGCTGCTCTGCCGTTATGGATGTGAATGCTGCTGCCTGGAAGATCCAGGCACAGGGGCAGGTAAACGCTCTCAATGTCCTCGCTGAGTGTTTTGGCGATCCGACAGGTAAACTCCAGCCTGGGCAGATGCCGGTACAGTTTCAGGATAACGCTGCTGTGAAGAGTTCCCTCCAGATCAAAGACCAGCTCCACCCTGTCAAACACAGGACCGTGATCCAGAATCTTAATGTCCTGCAGCCGCCCCTGACACTGGACCCCGTGCAGCCCTCTCACATTCCGCCCCAGATGGGCCCGCTCTGCATATACACCTTTGCGAATTTCCGTCTTCTCATATATGGGGGTAAACACTTTTTCCAACCCCTTCTTCAGCAGCTCCGCCTCTTTCTTTTTGTGCCGGAAAGAAGTGATGCCCTCCCCCACCTGGTAACAGATCCGAAACCATTCATTTTCCAAACGGTAGGGAAGCTGATAACTCTCCCTGTCATAATCGTTCACAATATCCCGCACTCTCTCTGCCCCCACCCAGGCCGTGCGGGTGTACAGTCCCTGATCCGGCGCCGGCTGCTCCTCATAGGTGAAAATTTTCTCCTCCTTTGGCTCAAACTCCGCCAGAAAACTCACCAGCACTCCCCTGGGGTGGGAGGAAAGCTGTGTCGGCAAAATCACCCCCGTCTCTTTGTCCGCCACCTTCACTCCGGACAGTCCCATGGTCTCCACATAGAATTCCACAGGAAATACCCCCTGCCTGCCGCTGGTGGAGACGGCCTTCACCTCACCGCCGTTGTTGTAATAGCACAGAATATCCCCCAGCAGGCGGAACTGCTCGCTTCTGCGCAGAGCCGCCGCCTCATGAGCCTTGGAGGCATAGCTGGTCTTGCGGATATCCAGATTTGTCACCATGGTCTCATAGGGGCTGCCGATGGTGGCGGAGTGCCCCCAGGTGTGTTCTGCGTAGAGAAGGGCATTGTCCTCCCCGGTCCGGACAAGTTCCTCATTCCTCACACCTGTCTTTTCCTCCAGGCAGTCGCAGATATGGGAAATGCGCAGAGCCTCCTTGTAATGCTTCACCGCGTAGGGGGTGCTGCCCACACCATTGCCCCACCAGTCATTGATGGCTCCCCGGTACACAGGCGCATCTGCGGTTTTGTCCCTGATCAGATCATAGAGTTCCTGCAGTGTCACCATGCGCAGCGCCACTTCCCCGCCGAAACGCTGGTTGAAGGCGTTTATGGTGGCGATGATAGCAGGGTTTGCCGGGGCATTGTCAGAGAAGACGCCGCTGACACTGGTAATATAAAAATCGTAGGCGTAACCGCTCTCCTCATGCTCCCCAATGCTGTTCAGGAGCCTGGTGTGCAGGGTCTCCAGGGCCGTGGCCTCCTCCTCTTTCCCGAAATAATTTTCCGTCATGAAATTCACGTTCTTGCTGAGCACAATGCCCAGGGAATTTCCCAGATTGTAGTGCTCCCCGTTCCACACCAGCAGCCTCTTTCCCTCATGGTTCTCCCAGAAATAAGGTTTCTGATTCTGGTACAGGGGATACATGCCATGGTGGGTGTGAATGTTGGTATACAGAAATTCCACGCCGCTGCGGATCAGCACGTCCCGGGCTCCCAGGGAAATCCCGTTGATATCCGCATTCATGGCCGTTTTCACAGGAAAGCCCTGACCGGTAAAAATCGCCTGCATCTCTGAAGTCTTATGCTCCAGCATTCCCACATCCGCCAGATCCGTAAAATTCAGATAGGTGGCAGAGATTCCTATGTTTCCCCTTTTAACCAGGTCAAAAAAATCTGCCTTCTCCGCTTCCGAAGCACTCTCCAGAAACCGTTCCACGCAGAGATAGGTTTCACAGTTCCACTTGAACTCCTTCTCCTGACTGCCTGTCTCATAGCCCCTCTTCACGATGGAGATCACATTTTTAATATTGTGAACCTGGTTATAGATAACCTGCTCCTGCAGGTCGGTATAGCCAATGTCCGTGTGAGAGTGATGTACAATGTACACATCCTTGATCCGCTTTCCCATGATCCTGTTCCTTCTCTTTACTGCATTATCATCTTGCCGCCTTGTTTACTTATTTTCCTATTATAATGTACTGTACTTTTATATTGTTTTATCTGTTGATTTCTATCTGAAAGCTGCTCCGGCTGGCAGGATAATAGCTCTCCGTGTACTCTATTGTCCGGCCAGCCTGTGTGTACCCCCGGGATGTGATAAAGGCCGCAGGTTCAAAGGGCGTGATCCCCAGGCCCGCCGCCACCTCTGCCGGAGGCATGACCACCTCCAGTTTACGGGAGGCGTGCACTACCGACAACCCTCTGCTGTCCAGAGCCTCATAAAAAGAAGTGTCCGTAAAATCCAGCTGCGGCATCTCCGGAAAAAGCTTCAGGGGCACATACAGCGTGGTATACACCACCGGGGCATTGGAATACAGATTCTCCAGATGACGTATCCTCACCAGACGTGTTACCATATCGCCCGCACTGATTTTCAGAGCGTCTCCCACCTGCTCCCCGGCCTTTTCTGTCTGAAGGCACACCACCTTTGTGCGCAGAATGCGGCTTTTCTTTCGGCTCTCCTCCCTGTACCCTGTGACAAAGCTGGTGGATTCATGTACAAGCTTGGGCTGGGCCACAAAGGTCCCGCTGCCTTTCACCCGCACCAGACGCCCCTCCCTGACCAGCAGATCCAGAGCCTGTCTCACGGTGGGACGGCTGACCTCCTGGGACTGGGCCAACTCATTTTCTGTGGGAATCCTGCTCCCTTCCGGGTACAGCCCATCGGCGATCTGTCCCCGGATCTGTTCCGCTATCTGAATGTAACGTGACTGCATAGCCCTGCCTCCCTGTCCAAATACGAATCATACGCCCCTTCTCTCAAACTCTCCTGCAAGAGGTACCTCCTGCGTTCATCATATCAGGGTCCGCTGTATTTGTAAATACAAATTTTTAATTTTAATATAGATATTTACATATCACTTCAGCCTAATAGAAATGAACCAACACATTATGACAGCCGCGCTGAACCAGTCTGCCCCCATGGAATACTGCAATATCCTGACAAAATCGGCAAGAAGACAATCTATGCGAAATGAATACAGCAGTTTTATTGCGTATTCTGCCATATTCGGCTGAGAAGCGCTGCTGTACAGGTCGCTGTTCTTTATCGTCTGCAATAATATTCTACAGGACTTCACTTACAACATCCACCCGGCCAGAACCACACTCATCACCGTCCCCGCCAGGGTAGCCAGCAGCGCTCCGGCCAGGGTGAACCGGGTCTTCGTCACCTTCGCCGCCAGAAAGTACACGCTCATGGTGTAGAACACGGTCTCGGTGCAGCTCATTAATATGGATGTCAATATCCCTGCATAGGAATCCGGCCCGGCTGTGCGGAAGACGTCCAG
>OFFX01000232.1_pt1 | contig 48467 bp, 38 predicted proteins | sample 1521511 | NCBI WGS metagenome assembly OFFX01 (sample SAMEA3504125, study PRJEB24116) | mouse gut metagenome | biome: mouse gut; feature: mouse-associated habitat; material: faeces | place: Denmark | collected 2011
CCTCTCCGGCGACCGCCTTTGCAAGCAGCGTCTTACCGGTTCCCGGAGGTCCTACCAACAGGATACCCTTGGGAATCCTTGCCCCCAGGCGGATATATTTCCTCGGCGATTTTAAGAAATCCACAAGCTCTACGAGCTCTTCTTTTTCCTCCCGAAGCCCCGCCACATTTCCAAAATTCATTTTATTCTGACCGCTCGAGAGCTTCGCGCGGCTCTTGCCGAAATTCATCATCTTAACGCCGCCGCTGCCCGCCGCCGCCTGATTACTCATAATCGTAAATAAAATAAACATCGCTGCCAGCACGATCAAAAGCGGAAGCAAATTTAAAATCCAGCTCTCCTGGGGTACGTCCGCCGTATAATAATCCGTAAACTGTTTCTTTTCCAGCAGATTCTGTATCTCATTGACGTCGGACACATACAGTTTTTTATCGTTCCCGTCTGTCAGCTGAATGTTTAACGTACCGGTCGGTATTTCCCGGTTCTGCTCGATCTCTACAAATGCGATCTCTCCGTCTTCCAGCGCCTGTTCAAACGCAGCCATCGTATATGCGCCGGACGCGTCTTCTCTGGCGTCCAGCATCAGCCAGACGATCACCACCACGACAACCAGCAGCGCATAGAATCCGAATCCTCTATAACTACTTTGTTTATTTAACAACTGTAACTAACCTCCTTTTCGTCCATTCAGTCTAATTCGACCACGCCGATATACGACAGATTCCGGTATTTCTGCGCATAATCCAGCCCATATCCCACAACGAACTCATCCGGTATATTAAAACAGGTATAATCCACATGCACCTCTACCACGCGCCGTTCGGGTTTATCTAATAATGTGCACAGCTTCAAACTTTTGGGATTTCTGTTTCTCAGATATTCCAGCAGATAACTTAACGTCCTGCCAGAATCGATAATATCCTCCACCACCAGCACATTCTTTCCTTCAATCTCATCATCCAGGTCTTTCACGATTTTTACGATACCGCTGGATTTTGTAGCCGATCCGTAGCTGGAAACAGACATAAAATCCATAGAAACCGGTACGGTCAGCCGTTTTGCAAGTTCACAGGTAAAAAATATCCCGCCTTTTAACACGCAGATCAGATGTACCTGTTCCCCCTGGTAATCCTCGCTGACTTTTGCCGCAATCTCTGCAATCCGCTTATCTACTTCCTCCTCAGATAACAACACGCGAACTGTTTCACTCATTTTTCATCCTCCATATATCGTACTTCCAAAATCTTTTTCGTTTGTTCCGTAACTTTATAATATTCGCTGATACGCCATCCAAGCGCCCATAAGATATGAGACCCGTCCGCAAGAAGCCATATATTGCTCCGCATGGACCTGGGCACTTTCTCATTGATCCAATAGTCTTTAAGCTTTTGCCTGTGTCCCTTGGCATCCAGCACAAAATAATCGCCAGGCTCTCTGGTTCTAAAATAAAGCCTGTTTTTTATCTTATCATAATCAAACCATTTCGTATACAGATTTTGGGGAAATTTTACATTTTTTTCCGAATATCCAAAGATCCGGCAGACCATCTGTCCTTTCGGAAGGCGGATGATGCCCGGCAGTTCCCCGATCGGAAGCGGAATCGGCGCCTCATCTGTCTCCTCCTCGGTTTGGCTGCGGGAGAGGATCATCCCCTCGTACGTTTTTTCCGCGGTGATCTGATACGGCAGGGCAATCTTCCTGCCGGTCTGCCCCTTTGCCAGATGCAGCAGTGCGTTTACATGTTCCCTGGTAAAATCCTTTCTGCTCCCGGCAAGCTCTGCAGCCGCAGAAAGCATGACCCTGCCCCAAAAAACAGACGGATAGGAAAACAGTTGTTTTGTATCAATACAACTGCGGGTATCATCTGTTTTTATTCTGTGCTTTTCCAAAATCCTGCCGACTTCTCCGTCAAAATATGCGGAAATCTCCGCCGCTTCTTCGGATAATCGGTTGATATGGACGGTAAACTGCGTATTGATCCGTGCCAGCTCCGGCATTACCCTGTTGCGGATACGGTTTCTGCTGTAACGGATATCCGCATTGGTCGCATCGATCCGATAGGTTTGTCCTTCTCTGTTCAGAAAATCCTCAATTTCACATTTTGACACACACAAAAGCGGACGGATCACCGTTCCCCGCACAGGACGAATCCCAAAGAGCCCGTCGATCCCGCTTCCCCGGCAAAGATGAAACAACACGGTTTCGGCATTATCGTCCCCATGGTGCGCGACCGCCGTTTTTACGGTCCCGCCGCGCCGCTTGGCCTCATCCCAAAACCGCCGCTCTTCTTCTGCAAACGCTGCATAACGTACATTCCTCCCGGCTTCCTCCACCGAAACGCCCGTCTCTTTCGCAATCTTTTCTACCGGATACGACCGGCAGACAAACGGTATCTCATACCGCGCCGCCAGCTTTTGGACAAACTCTGCGTCCGCCCTGCTCTCTTTTCCGCGGATCCCATGCTCCACATGAATCGCCGATATCGTAACATCCATCCGGCGGCGCAGACGTTCCAGAACCAAAAACAGACAGACCGAATCCGCTCCGCCGGAAATCCCTATGCTGATATGGTCTCCCTTTTGTACCATCTGATGCTGCCGCATAAACGATGCAATCTTATTTATCATATGTCCACAACCTTGTCAATTTTCCCAGATCGCAGCCGCAAGGACCGTCATGTCGTCCTTTACTTCTCCGCCGGTATATGTCATAACCTGATCTAAAATTTTTTTTGCCATAAGTCCCGGATGATTCGTTTTGATTCCGGAAATAATTTCCTCCAGCGTCTCCTCCGGACTGTCGGTATGCAGATATTCTATCACACCGTCTGTAATCATGACAAGAAAATCTCCGTCCGAGAGCTGCTTTTTTGCATGCTCGATCTCTATTTCAAAACTGACGCCCACCGGAAGCGACGTAGAAAGCAGGCATTCCACGTTTCCGGATTTATGGCGTATAAACGTAGCGGACGCCCCGATCTTATAGAACGAAGTCTCGCCCGTATACAGATTGACAGCGGAAATATCCACCGTGGAATACTGGTCGTCCTCACCGTGAATGACCATTGCCGAATTCAGCATCTTAATTGCCGTATCCTTGGTAAATCCCGCCTCCACAAAACGCTCCAAAAGATCGATCACAAGCTCGCTTTCTTTACATGCCGAAACGCCGAAGCCCATGCCGTCGGAAAGGCTTAGTACAAGCTCTCCGTCCTCTTTTTCCAGAAAGGAAAAATTATCTCCCGAAACCGCCGCGCCGTCTTTGACCAGCCGCGCCACTCCCTGCACGGCATGATATGCCGGTTCTTCCTCATATATGATCTCCGATGTCTCTTTCCCCACAAACGTCCTTGTATCTTTGTGCGGCTTCATCGGCAGCTCCAGCGCCAGCGCAACCACTTTTGTCAGTTCCTTCATCGCCACGCAATTCCCCCATTTGGAACGAACCTGCAGCGCGGCCTGAATGTGCCCGTCATTTTTCCGGTACAAATGAACTTCTTCCGCTATGATCCCGCACTCCTTCGCCCGATAGCGGATTTCGGAAATCCTGCGCTTTTCTTCCGCATCCAAAAGCTTTACTTCGCTGGCGCAGTCTTCCATGATAAATGCCATCGCGTCCAGCTGCTGCGCTATCACCTCCCGGTTTTCCAAAAGGCGGTTATACCATGCTTTGTTCACACGTGTCTGCTCAAATGCCGCCGCCGCTTCCCGCTCGATATGCTCCGGATACCTGCAGTGCTTTGCAAGTTCGATACGCAGCGACTCGTCCGCTTCTCCGTTCTGCATCAGGCTTCCTACCAGCCGTCCCAACAGTCCGTACATCGTGTGATCCGACGGCGCCCAGCAAACGGCGCAGGTATCGCAGCCGCTGCAGATTCGCCCGGTAATTTCCTGCTGAATCCTGCCCGCATCCTCCGGCTGGATTTCACAGCGCTTACTCATCGATAAAAATGTTTTGGAAAGGCCTTCAAAACTTTTTGCATAATTTAACAGCCGCTGCTCCTGATAGCCCTCTCTGGCATTTCCCGGGTACTCTTTTAATTCTGCATCTTCCAAAAACAAATGTACGCCCCTCGCCGCCAAAATCACAAATCCGAAAATAAACACCCCTTCGCATACGGCAGCCGCCATCGTCACCTGGTTTTTAAAATCAAAAATTCCTCCGAATACGGAAAGCGCCAGAGTTCCGCCGGCTGCGGCAACAGCGGCAACTATCGTATAGCATCGTTTATCTACCCATTCGCAAAGCCGTACGGTAATCCCGATCAGCAGCAGCGACATCGCATACTTTGCGATCACCGTAATCGGAAGAAACGCCGTCATCCCTGCCAGCATTCCCGCCGAAATCAGCATCCTTCCCTGCTCCTGCAGATATACCGCTGCAAAAAATGCCGGAACAAAGGGATAGCATCCCATAATCGAAATTCTGCAGAACAGTGCTCCTGCAATGCTCAGCGCCAATTGTTTCCATCCTGTACGTTTCATACGTCTCTACCTCCTGCCCTTGTTTTTCATACTCGAAGGCATTATACGCACAGAACCGTAAAATCTTTGTCAAACGATTGGACCGCCTGCAAAAACTTTTCGTCAAAAAAGCCCTCGAATTGTAGATTCGAGGACTCTTACGCCGTTTAAGAGATTCGCATTATTTCTCTTTAAATATAATCTCATGGTCATATACCATACCCAATTTACTCTTTGCCGTATCTTCCACATACTCCTGACTGCCGATATATGCTTCATAATCGGAAAGCTGCTCCGACCGCTTTTTCTCTTCTTTCAGCTGTGTCGTAAGTTCCGTTTCTCTTGCCGTATACTCCCGGTCTTTCTGGTACAGCCGGATGATCTGCACGGACATAAATGCAAGCAAAAATATCACAATGCAGGCAATGCTTAACCTTCCTGTCTTTTTCTTTGTTCTGTTTCTGACCATATGCCCTACCCTCTTTACTCTATTGCTTCAAACGTTTTTAAAAAACGCTTCTGTCAGATTCGCTTTAATCCTATCTTAATGGCTTTCCGGATTTTTTTCAATTCTTTTCTGAAAAATAAACAAAGTTTTTTTAACGGCCTGCCGAAGAAGCGCAGCATTTTTTGGATGATCTTTAACCACGCCCGGATCACGCGCACAAATATCCGTATCACAAAAGGACTCACCAGGCTGTTTTCCAGAAGCATCCCAACGGCGACGCCGCCCAAGACAAACCAGCGCAACAGTCCGTCGTTCTCCTGGTATAACATAGCAAATATCCCTACGGCACAGAGCAGCCAATACAAGATATCTTCTACTGCCATAAGAATCGTCCCATGCTTTACGATATTCCGGAAAATACGGACAATATCGTAAAGCATCATCAAAGCGGCTCCAAAACAAAGCGACGCAAGCAAAAGGCTTCCCTCTCCGGCAATTGTTTCACTGACTGCGCCGTTCATTTAAACAGCCGCCCCAAAAAAGATTCCGCCTGCTTTCCGTAATCTTTGATCTCTGAATATGCCAGAGAATCTATTTTTCCCTCTATGTCAACCTCGCCTTTCTCCAGGCTCAAACGGTTTACATGCAGATCATTCCCTTTGATCAGCAGCATTCCCTCTTCCGTTTCCAGAAGGATTTCAGACACGTCAAAAGAAAGTACGTCGACCACGCCGCTGAAATTCCCGGTTTTGCGGCTGCCCAGAAGAACCTTATGCGCCTTTCTGTTACCTGTTTTTTCTTCCATACTTACCCCCTGTCCACAACCGTCCTGTGTTTGAAACGATCGTTTCTATCATTATATTAGAGTGTATGGAAATTTATGCGAAAAATTTGTCCAAACTATAAATAACGGAACATTTCTTTGGCGTCTTCTTTCTTGGTGGACTCCGCCAAAGACAAAACTTCCGCTTTTACGGTCTTTTGGCCAAATACGATTTCTATGATATCGCCCGTTTTGACATGTAAGGATGCTTTCGCCGGTTTTCCGTTTACCGAAACCCTCCCCGCGTCGCATGCCTCGTTTGCCACCGTCCTCCGTTTGATCAGACGGGATACTTTTAAAAATTTATCAAGCCTCATACGTTTCATCCTTTCCGTTTTCTCCCGGATCTGCCCGCCGCTGGCATATGCAGACGGTTCTCCCGCAAAAGATCCCGAAAGAAAAACACAGAGGGCTTACGCAAGCCCTCTGCAGCATATTGGTTTCTTCCAGAAATTATTCGTTGATCATATCTTTTAATGCTTTACCTGCCTTAAACTTAGGCGCTTTGGATGCCGGAATCTCCATCTCTGCCCCGGTCTGAGGATTTCTTCCGGTCCTTGCAGCCCGCTCGGAAACTTCAAATGTTCCAAATCCTACCAACTGAATCTTCTCGCCCTTCTTTAATTCTTCTGCAACTACATCAGTAAAAGCCTTTAATGCTGCTTCAGCGTCCTTTTTGGATAATTCAGTTTTGTCAGCGATCGCTGCGACTAATTCTGCTTTGTTCATTTAAAAATTCCTCCTGTGGATTTCATATATTAAGGTTTGTATCTGACCTATAAATCTATTTATACTTGTTTTACCTATATTTGTCAAGGAAAAGTCTTTGATTTTTCCCCATTCTAAGCATGAAATGTTATGGTCTGCCCCTGCGGGCATCCCGGTCACGGAAATTTAAATCAATTGTTCCACCAGCTTAAGCACGGCGTTCCCCAGGTCTTTGGATTTTGCATCCGCATCTTCCATTGACACCCCTTTTACGCCGATATAAAACTTAACCTTCGGCTCTGTACCGGAAGGACGGACGCATACCCATGCATCGTCGGTCAGCTCATAGTACAGTACGTTCGACTTCGGCAGACCCGTCGGTTTTACTTCTTTCGTTTTCGTATCCGTAACCGTATCTGCGGTATAGTCGCGGACCGCCGTCACTTCATAGCCGCCGATCGCCGCCGGAGGATCATTCCGCAGCGTTCCTAAAATCGTCTGAATCTTCTCTAAGCCTTCGATTCCCTTTAACGTAATGGATTCCACATGATCCTGATAATATCCGTACCGTTCATACAGGTCTAACATCGCGTCCCAAAGCGTCTTGCCCTGTGTCTTGTAGAATGCCGCAGCTTCACACAAAAACATTGTCGCCGCTACGGCGTCCTTGTCTCTGGCATATGTGCCCGGCAGGCAGCCGTAGCTTTCTTCCATGCCGAACAGGTACGTGCCTTTTCCGGTCTGTTCAAATTCCAGTATTTTCTGTCCGATAAATTTAAAGCCTGTCAGCACTTCGATCAGATCTACACCGTAATACGATGCGATCGCATCCGCCATATTGGTCGTAACGATAGAACGAATAAATGCGCCGTCTTCTTTCAGGCTTCCTTTTACCGCTTTTGTCTGCCCAATGATATAATCCCCGATCAAACAGCCGGACATATTGCCGGTCAACATATGGTATTCTCCTGTCTGCGCGTCTTTTACATATACGCCCAGACGGTCCGCATCCGGATCCGTGGCAAGTACAAGATCCGCATGTTCTTTTTCTGCAAGGGCAAGTGCAAGCTCATACGCGGCAGCGGCTTCCGGATTCGGATATCCTACCGTCGGGAAATCACCGTCCGGCAGTTCCTGCTCTTTTACGACAAACACATTTGCAAAGCCAAGCTCTTTTAAGATCGTACGCACCGGGATATTTCCGGTTCCGTGCAACGGCGTATAGACAATCTTTAACTCGTCTTTTACCGCGTCGATCGCATCCTGATGGATCACGAGCTTTTTGATTTCTTCCATATAGGAACGGTCGATCTCTTCTCCGATCGTAATATAAAGTCCGTCGCTTACCGCCTGCTCTTTGTTCATTGTAAGCATGGAATTGTAATCCGTAACCGCTTTTACCTGATCCATAATTCCGGTATCGTGCGGCGGCGTAATCTGCGCGCCGTCTTCCCAGTATACTTTATATCCGTTATATTCGGCAGGATTATGGCTTGCCGTGATATTGATGCCTGCAATACAGTTTAATTTGCGGACTGCATAGGACAATTCCGGCGTTGGGCGCAGCGACTCAAACACATACGCTTTGATCCCGTTCGCCGCTAAACACAGCGCCGCTTCGTCTGCAAATTCCGGCGACATCCTTCTGGAATCATACGCAATGGCAACACCGCGGGATTCGCCCCCTACTGTCTTGATATAATTGGCAAACCCCTGCGTTGCTTTGCGAACCGTGTAAATGTTCATACGGTTTGTCCCTGCTCCGATCACGCCGCGCAGACCTGCCGTGCCAAATTCGAGTTCTTTGTAGAACCTGTCCTCCGCCTCTTTTTCATCATCGGCGATTCCTCTTAGCTCCGCCTTTGTTTCCTCATCAAAATAAGGATTTGTAAGCCAATCGTTTAGAATATCTTTGTAATTCATCTCTTTCCTCCTCTTGTTTTTTATTCATCCCTCAAATCATCATAACTTCTGTCCTGATTTGAGTTATTGTTTGAATTTGTATTGCTGTTTTGATTCGTGCTGCCCGTACCGCCGTTCGTATTGTTATTATTGATCGACGTCAGAAGATTATACAGCGTTGTCAGATAATCTGTCTGCCCGTTATCGGTGCCGTTGTTATTATTATTATTGTTGTTATTGTTATTATTATTGTTATTATTACTGCTGTTATTATTCGTGTTGTTATTTTGGTTTCCGTTCGTGCCGGCGGACGACGACGCATTGTCTCCTTTATCCTTCGTTTCTTTTGATTTCTTATCTTTGTCGGAGGTTTTGCTGCCGGAAGACGCGTTCAGCGCAATCTCAATTTCAGCCTCTTTGGAATTGACCACCAGCCGTTCGGTAATCGTCTCATATCCTTCCGCCTCAACGGAAATCGTATGCACTCCGTACGCAAGTTCCACCGGTTTGGAATAATCCGCCTTCTTACCGTCGATCCAAAGGACTGCGCCGTCGATCCCGACTTCAAACGTAATTCTGCAGACTTTCGGTCCTTCTCCCTTTAATTCGTCCAGATTCAGGCTCGTCGTTTTGTCGCGTTCTACCTGAATTTCCCTGCTGCCGCCGTAACCGTTGTTCGCAACCGTCACAAGATACTTGCCTTCGGGCACTTCGATCTGCATATTCGGCGTAACCTGCTCGAAAATCTTCTCGCCGATGCAGATGAAACTGCCTTCAAACAGCTTTGTATTGGCAAGCGCCAAAAATCCGTGCCCCTTTGCAACAGCCAGAGAAAGCAGTTTCTTTCCCAATCCGACGGCGCGGAGCACATCCGATCCCCCAACGCTTGCAAATCCGACTTTCGCATCGCCGGAAAATATATCCATATCCGGATCGAACGAATATTTTGTCTGTCCGATCGTAACCGCATGTATACTTTCGTCAATGGTATAATTTACAATATCCTCATAAACCCAGACTTCATCGGAAAGCTGCACGCAGGTTAACTGCTGCGTACTCTTCGTCACCTCAATCGTGGCCACGTCGCCCGGCAAAAAGGAGGCTGCCGACTTCGTATCGCCGTATTTATCCAGAAACCTCGTTCCGATATCATACGTATACTGCAGCTGCCTGCCGTCGCTTACTCTCTGAAATACGGCTTCTTTCGCCGCTTCGTCGATTTTCGTGATAATGTATAAATCCGTCTCTTCCGCAGCAGAAGGCACTTCGGTATCCTCTGCTTCCGTCTGCCCAGTCTGCTGCGCGGCGGTTTTCCCGCTTCCCATTCTGCGCTGTACAATCCCGCTGCCGGTAGATGTCTTTGCGCAGCCGCCAAGCAGACAAACAGCCGCCAAAATAAGTCCGGCAAGCAGAATGTGCTTTCGTATCTTCATCCTTTTCTCCAATCAACTTCTATTTTCTTAGGGGATACCTTTTGGACACCCCGTACGACACGCTTCCCGAAAGCGGTCTTTTCCAGTATAGCATACTTTTTTTAACTTGTGAAATAAAACAGCATCTTTAAAAACTGTTTTCTCTGAACTTCCTGCTCGATTACTTTTTCCAGTTTTTCAATATCTCTGCCGGATATCCAGGATTTTCTGGAGCTGCAGTAATGATTCGCGATCTTCCAGTATTTTTTCGGATAGGCAAGCCGCAGATACAGCTGTTCCAGCTCCTCCGGCAATAATTTTCGTATATTGTCATATGCCGTGATCATCTCTATGCCAAGTCCGGTATTCCAGTTATATTTTTCTAAGATCTTCCGCATAAAATTTGCAAGGTCCCGTACCATAATGTCATATGTCAGCTTTTCTAAGTTCAAAAGAACCCATTCGCCCTGGGAAAATATTACATTATGCTGGTTGAAATCTCCATGACAAAACCCCCGCAGATCCTGCATCCGGCGATCCTCCATGCGTTCTGCCTGCCGTTTTAACTGGCCTGTCACTTCCGCTGCCTGGTTCCGATAGCTTTCATACACCTTCATAAACAGCATTTCAAATTCATTCTTCTTATTTTTTCCCCGAATATAATTCTTGACTTTATTCAGCTCCCGGTTGTGTTTTTCGTACTCTAACAGAAGGCTGTTGTGATCCGCCTTTAAAAACTCCGGAATTTCCCCGTCATAAGATTTTGCCAGACTGTGGAAACTGGCAAGCTGCCTGACCGCCGCCAAAATATCGCTGCGGTTCCTGACGTCGCATTCCTTCCCGGGAAACCAGTTTTTTAACAGATAAGATGTATCGGTAATCTCATCCTTTACCAGAACTTCTCCTTCTTTTGACAATACGATAGTCTCTGCGCACAATCCTTTCGCAGATAAAAATTCCAATATATGATATAAAAAAGCAGCCCGTTCCTTAGAACCGCGGAACTCCTTTAACAGCATCGATCCTTTGTCCGTATCACAGCCCAGGGCTCCGCGTCCTTTTACTGTACTTCTGATTTCTATTTCATACTTCTCCAGTATTTCTTCTTCCCGATTATACACCAAAACCCCTCCATACGAATCTTTTCCACTTCGTCTACTTTTTCGTACATTCCGTGTCTTTTAAGCATATGAACAGGGTTCTGAAAGTATTCCCATTATCTTATTTTTATTCCCCGCATAACCTGCGTACAACGCGTGTGATCAGGCGGACTCCCCGGCGGCAAATTCCCGCGCCATACGGAGCAGATATCCCGTTTCGTTTTTATCGGGATCGTCTAGCACAAGCTCGAACAGACGGTTTAAAACATTCCCCAAAGCAGGTCCGGGACGCATGCCGGCTGCGATCAGATCCCTGCCGGATACGGCAAGGTCTTTTAAGGACAGACACTGATTCTTTTCTATGACGGAACGGTAACATGCTTCGTATTGGTCTACATACGCAAGCTTTTCCGATCTTTGATAATCGCTCTGCGCCAAAATATCCGCACGCTTTACGGCAAAAATGTCAGGAAATGCACCGCTGCCCAGGCTCACTGCCGCGCGCCTGACGCTTCGTTCTGTAATCGGCGGATTTTGGTCATGCCCTGCGACAAGGCAGCAGACTTTCTGCGTCGTATCATTGTCAAATTTCAACCGCCGCATGATGCTGCGCGCCATTTCGCTTCCTTTCTGCGGATGCCCGTAAAAATGATCCTGCCCGTCTTCCCCCGTCGTCTTGCAGGAAGGCTTTCCGATATCGTGAAACAGCATCGCAAGCCGCAGCGTTTTCTTGCTTTCGATCTGTGCAAGCGATTGGATCGTGTGCTCTCCTACCGTATACATATGATGCGGACTGTTCTGTGCTGTCTGCATCATTACGTCAAATTCCGGCAGTATTACTTTGGTGATACCGGTCTCATACAGCGTGCGCATCTCCTCGGGATGATCGGACATCAAAAGAGAAACCAGCTCGGACTGAATGCGTTCCGCGCTGATCTTTTTTAACGTGGGCGCAAGCGCACAGATTGCACTGCGCGTCTGCTCTTCCACGGTAAATCCAAGCTGCGCGCCGAAACGAACGGCACGCATCATCCGCAGCGCATCCTCTGAAAACCGTTCTTTGGGGTCTCCGACACAGCGGACGATCTTCCGATCCAAATCCCCTGCACCGTCAAAAGCGTCGATCAGACCGTGCGTATCATTATATGCCATCGCGTTGATTGTAAAATCCCGCCGTTTTAAATCCTCGTTCAAATCCGGCGTAAACGTAACTTCCTTCGGATGCCTGGAGTCTTCGTATGTTCCGTCGACCCGGTACGTTGTGACTTCAAACCCCTCCCGGTTTAATAAAACCGTTACGGTTCCGTGGGCAATTCCCGTATCCACTGTTTTCGGAAAAAGCGCTTTCACCTCAGCCGGACTGGCAGAAGTCGTAATATCCCAGTCTTTTGGCTCTCTGCCCAAAAGACTGTCTCGTATGCAGCCGCCGACCGCATACGCTTCATATCCCGCCCGCATAAGTGTATCTATAATACGACTGACGTTTTCCGGCAATATCAGTTTCATTTTAATATGCCTTTCCCCAATATACCAGCCTGTGCGCCGGTTTGCCGCAGCATACGCAGACGGAGGAAATCTCCTCCTGATCGGAAAACGGCATACAGCGCGCCGTAGCCGCAAAATCTTCCTTTAGTTTATCTTCACAGGACTGCTCCCCGCACCACATACCGCGGATAAATCCCGGTTTGGTTTGAATAATTTCCGAAAACTCTTCATAATTGTGCGCATCGTAAATATGCGCATCCCTGTGCGCCTTCGCACGTTCCAACAGTTCCGTCTGTATCTGATCCAGCAGTTCTTTCGTACGCGTCTCTAATTCTTCGAAAGATACAAACGTCTTTTCCCTGGTATCGCGGCGGACAAGCACGCACTGCCCCGCTTCGATATCTTTGGGACCGATTTCTATACGGATCGGAATCCCGCGCATCTCCTGCTCGGAAAACTTCCATCCCGGACTCTTTTCCGTATCGTCCAGCTTCACCCGGACGCCGGCTGCTGCCAGCTGCTCTTTTAACGCTGCGGCTTTCTCCAAAACGCCTTCCTTATGCTGCTGGATCGGAATGACCATCACCTGCACAGGCGCAATTTTCGGAGGCAGAACCAGTCCGGAATCGTCTCCGTGTACCATAATAATCGCACCGATTAACCGCGTCGTCATACCCCAGGACGTCTGATGCACATACTGTAAGGTATTGTCCTTATCCGTATACTGAATGCCGAACGCCCTGGCAAAACCGTCTCCGAAATTATGGCTTGTTCCGGACTGCAGCGCCTTGCCGTCGTGCATCAGCGCCTCGATCGTATAGGTCGCCTCGGCTCCGGCAAACTTTTCTTTTTCCGTCTTTTTGCCCCGGACCACCGGCATCGCAAGCACTTCCTCGCAAAAATCGGCGTACACGTTCAGCATCAGAACCGTACGCTCTTCGGCTTCCTCTGCCGTTGCATGCGCCGTATGGCCTTCCTGCCATAAAAATTCCCTGGAACGCAGAAACGGCCTGGTCTCCTTTTCCCACCGGACAACAGAGCACCACTGATTGTACACTTTCGGAAGATCGCGGTAAGACTGGATTAAATTTTTATAAAAGTCGCAGAAGAGCGTTTCCGACGTCGGACGAACGCAAAGGCGCTCTTGCAGCGGATTCGACCCTCCGTGCGTCACCCATGCCACTTCCGGCGCAAACCCTTCTACGTGATCTTTTTCTTTATTTAAAAGGCTCTCCGGAATAAACATCGGCATATATACGTTTTCTACCCCGGTTTCTTTAAATCTCCGATCCAATTCTGCCTGAATATGTTCCCAGATGGCATAACCGTCCGGCTTAATGATCATGCATCCTTTTACGGAAGAATAATCAATTAATTCCGCTTTTTTTACTACGTCTGTGTACCATTGTGCAAAATCCTCCTCCATAGAGGTAATGGCTTCCACCAATTTCTTTTCTTTTGCCATTTGTTTGATTCCTTTCGTCTGTTTTCTGCGTATTTTCCGCGCTTCTTATTGTAGACTGTGAGGTTTTGGTTTGTCAAGTCAGAAGCAGACGGCCAGTCAAAATTTATACAGCTCATAAATCACAAGCGCAGAAATCGGACCTAAAATGACGCCGGAACCTCCATATACCCAGATTCCCGCATAAATACTGATCAGCACGGCAAGCGGCGGCACGCCGAGCCGTTTTCCCACAAGTTTTGGCTCCAGAACCTGACGCACAAAACTGCAGACCATATAAATGATAAAATATCCGAGTGCATGGAAATAACCGCCCAACAATATCTCAATCAGCATCCACGGGACAAACACTGTCCCCGTTCCGAGAATCGGAAGTGCGTCGCAGATTCCGATTGCCAGGCCAATCCAAAACGCATACGGCGTCCGCAGTACATACAGACCCAGGATACAGATTGCGGTTATCATCCCCATAATGCTAAACTGCGCTTTCATATAAGCCCAGGACGCCGTTTTCATCTCCTTGAGCAGATTGACCGTATAGAGCCCAAGCTTTGTTTTCTTCATTCCGCCAACAATCTGTTCATAGTCATTTAACACTAAATAGGCCGCAATCAGCGTAAGGAACATTTTTGCCAAAAGTCCCAGCATATACCTTCCCGCATCTTTGGAATATTCCACCGCGCCGTCCGTAAACCCTTCGGTTCCTTTCTGAATCGTCCGCTGAATCTCCTGCGTACTAAACCCCGAAACCCGCTCCATCGTATCGCAGCATCTTCCCAGCAGCTCCTCCGCCGTCTGAAAAAAATAATCCAGATTGCCAAGACAGCTGCTTCCCATGCGGTAAATCAGATACATCATGCCTGCCGCGATGCCTCCGACCGCCAAAAGAAAGATTCCGTACGCCAGCAGCCGCGACGCGGCCTGGGGAATCCTGACTGTATTCTCCAGATACCTGGCAAGCGGATATAAAAAACGCGCCAGTGCCAGCGCAATCAAAAACGGCAGCGCGATCGGAAACACATATTTCATTCCCAAACCGACTGCCGCCGTAAGAATCCCAAGTTTTATTAGTTTGTTTCCCGTTTCGTTATTCACCATCTTCATCATGGGAAAATTATCTGCCGTTTGCGGATCTTCTATTCATACAATAACTGGAAGAGCTTATGCTTCGGCTTTGTTTCAAATTCCATCTTCTCTCCGGTTTTGGGATGAAAAAAACAAATTTTTACAGAACAAAGGGGAAGATTTTGATATGACTGCCGGACGCCGGTATATCGTTCGGTCAAAGCCATACTGTCTTCTCCTGCGTATTTTACATCTCCCGCCAAAGGCATCCCGGCATGTGCCAGCTGTACGCGGATCTGATGGTGTCTGCCCGTCTCCAATCGAATCAAAAGCTCCGCCAAAGAGCCCGCTGTCTGCAGCACCCGATAGTCAAGTACCGCTTTTTTCGCGCCAGGACTGCCCTGTTTTACCACTTTGGAAGTATTCGATTTTGGATCCTTGATCAGATAATCCGTCAAAACCGCTTTCTCACCCGTCGCAAACGGACGCTCTTTGTTACAGCAGACGAGAGCGCAGTAACATTTATCCGTCTGATGCGACTGAAACTGGCGGCTAAACGATGCGGCAGCTTCTTTCGTTTTTGCAAATAAAATTACGCCTTCCACTGGCTGATCTAACCGATGGACAACGCCGATATAGGGATCTTCGTTCTTTCCCGCACGGTAATTCTTTAGCATACTCACCAAATCTTTCTGTCCGAGCCGCGCAGTCTGTACCGCAATGCCGCCCGGCTTATGCAGAAGAATCATCTCTTTATCTTCATATAGAATATCGTCTAAAATATCGTTCATCATCTTATACCTTAAACCGGTATCCCACGCCCCAGATCGTCTCAATGTACTGGGGTTTTGCCGTATTGATTTCTACTTTTTCACGGATTTTCTTGATATGAACGGTTACGGTCGCGATATCTCCGATCGATTCCATATCCCAGATTTCCCGAAACAGCTCTTCTTTTGTAAACACACGGTTGGGATTTTCCGCCAGAAACGTCAAAAGGTCAAATTCTTTTGTCGTAAACTGTTTCTCTTCGTCATTGATCCATACCCGGCGCGCCGTTTTATCAATTTTGATCCCCCGGATTTCAATAATATCGTTTTCCTGCTGACTGCTGCCGATCAGCCGTTCATAGCGGGCAAGATGCGCCTTCACCCTTGCGACAAGCTCACTGGGAGAAAAGGGCTTCGTGATATAATCGTCTGCGCCAAGCCCCAATCCCCTGATTTTATCAATATCATCTTTTTTGGCAGATACCATCAGAATCGGCGTATTCTTCTCCTGGCGGATCTGTTTGCAGATTTCAAATCCGTCCACTCCAGGAAGCATCAGATCCAGAATAAACATATCAAACTCTTCCCTGCGCGCACGCTCCAATCCGATATCGCCGGAATTTTCCACTTCTACTTCAAATCCGCTTAATTCCAGATAATCTTTTTCAAGATCCGCAATCGACACCTCGTCTTCAATGATCAGCACCTTACTCATCTTGTATTACCTCCTGATATTTTCGTATGACAAAATACATCACCGTGCCGACGGATTCTTTGCTGGTCGCCCAGATTTTCCCGCCGTGGTCCTCAATGATCTTCTTTACGATCGACAATCCGATCCCGCTGCCTCCGGTCGCGGAATTTCGCGATGCGTCCGCCCGGTAAAAACGCTCAAATACGTACGGAAGGTCTTTTGATGCAATTCCTCTTCCATTATCCTCAATCTCAACCTGAATAAAATCTCCTACGTCCTTAATCCTGATATTGATCAATCCCTGATGCTTATCGAGATATTTCACGGAATTTCCGATAATGTTGTTGACGACGCGTTTGAGCTGCTCCGGATCGGCAATGATCAGCACGTCATTGTCCACATAATTAAAATAAGCGAGCCCGATCTGCTTTTCCTCCAGATCCATGCCGATTTCTTCGATACAATCGTTAAAATATGCGGCTACGTTCAGCTTATTAAAATTATATGGAATACGGTTCGTATCAAATTTCGAATACAGCGTCAGTTCATTTAACAGCGCGTCCATTTCGTTCGCCTTGCTGTTGATCGTACGCAGATATTTCTCCTGTTTTTCCGGTGTGACCGCCACGCCGTCCAAAAGCCCTTCCGAATAACCTTTCACGGCAGTAATCGGCGTCTTTAAGTCATGGGCGATATTACTGATCAGTTCTCTGCTCTCCCGCTCACTTGCCATCTGCTGTTCAAAAGACTCCTTTAAGCGTTTGCGCATCTCTTCAAAGTTCGAGCAAAGTTCACTGATCTCATCCTTCCCTTCGCTCTCTATCGTAAAGTCGAGATTCCCCTGCTGAATATTCAGAGTCGCCGCCTCCAGCTTTTTGATCGGACGGATAATCCCCTGATAAATCCATACGATCAGCATCGCCGCTGTCAGTACAAGAATCAGCAGCACGGAAATGCACACATCAACCAAAAGGCTTTTCACCTCCGGCAGGATTTCGCAGGAATCCGTAACGATAAAAGCACTCCCTCTTTTTTTGTCGGTAAACGTAAAATCAATCTGTTTGAGCAGCACTTCTTCGTCGGAATCAATATAAAATCCCGCTACGGGATCCGGCTCGTTTTCCGCATAACTTGGCAATACTTCCGCATGCAGCGAATCTCCGCCGCCATGATAGAAAATCTCATCTTCCCTGCGCACGATCAGATACGAATACTTCTGCCGCAGCTGGCGGTTCTTCTCTTCCAGAAAACCGGTATCCAAAAAACGGTCGGGATCCTGCCTCGCAACGTTCAGCAGCATCTGGTAATTTTTCTTCGTGTAACGGTTTAACATCTGTACCGGATTGATCAGATCCGAATAATCTCCCGACTGAATCCCGTACGTCGTTTCAATCGCCTTAATCTGAAACTTCTGAAAGCCTATGACAAACACAACCGCCAGGAAAATAGGCACAAATATAATAATGCAAAAAGAAATCGACAGCCTTGTCTTTAACTTCATACTTCATATCCTCCGGGCAGATCTCTTATAATTCCAATCCCGTCCCCGGATACGCCGCCTTTGCGATGGCATGTTCCGAACACGGCAAACATTGCAAAAACCCTGGGAGACTACTATTGCTCCCAGGGTTATTATAACATGATTTTTCAGAAATCCTATTAAAAAAGGAAAATATATTCTAAACTTTTCATAAAGCGGTTAGAGGTATTTTTTCAGCTCTTCTGCTTTATCCAGCTTTTCCCACGGCAGGTCCAGGTCGTCCCGTCCGAAATGTCCATACGCGGCAGTCTGCCTGTAAATCGGCTTTCTTAAATCCAGCATCTTGATAATTCCCGCCGGACGCAGGTCAAAATGCTTTCGAATGATCTCTACCAGTTCATCCTCCGGCACTTTACCCGTTCCAAACGTATCCACCATAACAGAGGTCGGCTGCGCCACACCGATCGCATATGCAAGCTGAATTTCACATTTGTCCGCCAAGCCTGCCGCCACGATATTCTTCGCAACATAGCGCGCGGCATACGCCGCGGAACGGTCTACCTTCGTACAGTCTTTGCCGGAAAATGCACCGCCGCCGTGGCGCGCATATCCGCCGTATGTATCCACAATGATCTTACGTCCCGTAAGCCCTGCGTCTCCCTGCGGTCCGCCGATCACAAACCGCCCGGTAGGATTGATAAAGATCTTTGTATTTGCATCCACCATATCTGCCGGCAGGACCGGATCCAATACATATTTTTTCACGTCTGCATGAATCTGTTCCTGGGAAATTGCCGCATCGTGCTGTGAAGAAATCACAACCGCTTCCAGACGGCTGGGTCTTCCGTTTTCATCATATTCTACGGAAACCTGTGACTTTCCGTCTGCCCGAAGATACGGCAGCGTACCGTCTTTGCGCACCCTGGTAAGCTGACGCGCCAGTTTGTGTGCCAGTGCGATCGGATACGGCATATACTCTGCCGTCTCATTGACCGCAAATCCAAACATCATTCCCTGATCACCTGCTCCGATCGCTTCCAGCTGTTCATCGGTCATGCCGCTTTCCGCACTGAGCGCAGCCGCACCTTCCTTTGCCTCCAGCGCCCTATCCACGCCCATTGCAATATCCGAAGACTGTTTATCCAACGCCACCATCACGGCGCAGGTATTGCCGTCAAATCCTTTTTCGGAACTGTCGTAACCGATCTCCTGTATCGTCTTTCTCGCAATTGCGGAAATGTCCAGATTTGCCTTTGTCGTGATCTCTCCGGTAATCAGTACAAACCCTGTGCAGGCCGCCGTTTCGCAAGCTACACGGCTCATCGGGTCCTGCTCCATACAAGCATCTAAAATCGCATCCGATACCGCGTCGCAGATCTTATCCGGATGCCCTTCCGTTACGGATTCTGATGTAAATAATCGTTTCTCCATGGAAATTTCTCCTCTCAAACTGTGATACCGATTCCAAACTCAACTAAACTTTCTGTTATTTCCAGCCCCATGGGCAACGCTGAAACAATCGTTCCCATATACTGGCCTGTGGGTAAAATAAAAAATCCGCTTGCAGTAAGCGGAGAAATTCTTGGCAATCGAAAATAATAATCCTCTTATTGTTCGAATTCTTCGCTCAGGTTGGCACCTTCCTGTTAAGGGGTTGCCGTGACTTCACAGATCCTATGTATCTCCATCACTCTGAATAAGGGAAAGCTATATGATTGAATTGTAAATCGTATTATTTTTTACATAAAACAGATTACGCTCATTTGGATCATTTGTCAAGCGATTTCACAAAAATCCCATTGCGGAATTTTCAGTTTTGTTTTATAGTTAAAGTAAATAATTCGACGATTTATTTCACATCGCTACAGCAAAGGAGTATACGATATGCAGATTATAAAAACATCTCAGTTAAAAGAAGGAATGATCACCGCCGAAGAAGTAAAAACAAAAAAAGGACTGACGGTCGTCGGTAAAAATGTCCGGCTGACCAGTATATCCATTGCACATATTGCATTCTATGATATTGAGCAAGTGCACATTCAGGAGCAGGATCTCCCAAAAGAAACCGCAGAGAAACGAAGCTCGGAGCCGACCTATTCCCAGCGCGTCATGGCTTCTCCCCAGTTCAAAGAATTCCAAACCGCTTATGCCGACGCAGTAAATCAATTAAAAGAGACCGTCGCGGCAATCCTTTCCGAGAACCGGTGCCCGGACCCTGAAAGTCTCTGTTCGATTACAAAGCCGCTTTGTTCGATTGCCCAGACGTCCATTGAGATCTTCGATTACCTGCACAATATGCGTGCGATCGCCGACAGTATCTACGCGCATTCTATCAATGTCGCATTGATCGCATATATACTTGGCAGATGGTTAAAGCTGAAGGAAGCGGATCTGAATCTGCTGACCGCCGCTGGTTTGCTGCACGATATCGGTAAAACGAAAATACCGGCGGAAATTTTGGAAAAACCGGGCAGATACACCGACGAAGAATTTGACCTCGTACAAAAACACCCGGTCTTCGGTTACGAAATTTTACTCTCCTGCGAATCTTTGGATCCGCGGATTTTATATGCGGCTTCGATGCATCATGAACGCTGCGACGGCAGCGGTTATCCGAACAGGCTAAAATTTCATGACATCGACGATTTTGCACAGATAATCGCAATTGCCGACGTTTACGACGCAATGACCGCCGCAAGGCCCCACCGTGCGCCGCTTTGTCCGTTTCAGGTTATTGCCGATTTTGAAATTGCGGGCCTGCAGAAATACAATCCGAAATATATTCTGACCTTCTTAGAGAGAATTGCCTATACATATCAGAACAACCGTGTTCTTTTAACGGACGGCAGAAGCGCAAATATTGTAATGCTGAATAAGCAATTCTTATCCCGTCCGATCGTAGAAGTCAGCGAAGGTATTCTTGACCTTTCAAAAGTCCCGGATATCCGCATTCAGGCGTTATTATAAAGTTTCATTTGTAAAGTCAGCCGCCTGTCTCCTATATTTTTTGCAATCTCACAGAGATATAGAAAGATCCTCGGAAACTTTGCGTATCCGAGGATCTTTCTGTTACTCTGTGATTTATTTTACCACAGATTTCTTGCTCATTCCAGCACTTTTCATTTTTTTCAGAAGCGCTTTGCGTTGTTTTTTGTTGAAGCTCTTTGCTTTCACCGTTACTTTGGAGGCTGTCTTTTTAAATGCCTGTTTTTTAATCGCCTTTAAGCTCTTGCCCTTCACTTCCACTTTGTTCAGCTTCTTACAGTTAAAGAATGCCTTACCGTCAATCGTTGTAACTCCTTTACCGATTGTAACGGATTTCAGTTTTTTACAATTTGCAAATGCCTGGCTGCCGATGCTGGTAACCGTATCGCTGATTACGACTTTCTGGATCTTGGACTTGCCTTTATATGCATTTTTGCCGATACCGACTACCGTATAATCCACATTGTCTAATTTTATGCTTGCCGGAACCTTTACTGTCCTAACGTTAGCGCCTTTTTCGATCACTACCGTCTTATTTGCTCCTACCACAAACGTCGTATCTCCCTGCGTGCGTTTGGTTCCTGCCGGAAGCTGCGCTGCAACGTTCGGTTTTACGGTAAGCCCTTTCACTGCAGCCGTAAGGTCGTTAAACAATTTCTGCACTGCCGCAAGATTTAATTTATCCAAATCTTCTTTGGAAAGGTTTGCAGCGGCATACGCATCTTTGAACTTCTTCCAGCTTTCGTCGGTGTAATTTTTCTGTCCTGCATCCAGCGTTTTCTTTGCAGTCTCCAGCGCTGTCGCAAGCTCGCCTTTGAGTTGTTCCAAAGTAATGCTCTCTAACGTAACTAATGTTACCTGGTCGATCGCCTCTTTTGCCGCATTGATCTCTTCCAGTGTAGCGTCTTCGCCAAGCGCTTTTGCCGCATTGATCGCCTGACGCAGCTCTTCCAGTGATTCCGCCGTATAAATATCTGTCTTGGCAAGATCTGCTTCTTTTAACGTCACCAGATCCGTCAATGCTCCTTTTGCCTCGTTGTATTCTGCCTTTGTTATCAGTTTACCCGGTTCCATTGCTTCCTGTAACGCCTCAATCGCAGCGATCTTGTCTGCTTTCTCCGCATCTTCTGCAAGTCCTTTTGCAGTCTGTAACGCCGCTTTCAAAGGTGCAAAGGAATATGCCACATAATCTTCTTCATTTAAAGCTTCTGCCTCGCCGATCAAAGCGGCAAGCGTTTCGGATACAAACTGAGCGGAGGTTTTTACAATTTCCGTCTCCGTTTTATCACCGCGGCTGCAGCTTCTGGTCCTTACACTGTCATTCTCAAAGGTTGCCTCTGTCGGCTCTGACCACTCGCTCCAGAGATGTCCGCCTAAATCGGCCTCTTCCTTGCCTTCCGTTATAACATGGCCGCAAACCGAACAGATCAGGTCTCCCGTATATCCTTTCTCTTCACAGGTCGGCTTTTTAATCCGAACCATTTCTCTTTGATCTTCCGGATGCGTACAGTCTACAATCGTTACGTCATACTCTCTGCCGCTGATCGTTACGGTTGTGGTATCCCCTACTTTTCCGATCGCCGTAAGATATACGCCCTCCATCGGATAAGATCTATACAGCTTAGACTGGCTCTGAATACCGTTGTTCGGATAAAGAACAATGATTACGTCCTCGTCATTTTGTGCATCATGATAATACTCTGTAATCAAATACGTTTTGCCGGGCGTAATTGTACCCACACGCTCATACCCCGGAATCGGATCCGTATTCTTTTTGATCGGCTGTTTTTCTAAGAGTTCAAATCCAAAGTCGCCTTTATCTTCAAATCCCGCTTTATCAGTTACGGCGTCAAACGCCATTCTCTGGTAGTAGAAATAAACATATCTGTTATTTAGATTGTCATTGCTGACACGGCGGATTTCAAAAGAATCCGATCCTTCTACCTTCGTAAGGCTCTGCGTCACTGGCGTATTGCCAAAATAAGTATCTGCGTTTGAATTTACCAGATAATTGTTGGAAACTTCACTGTGTATGAGATAATGCTCTCCTTCTTCCTGAATCTGGAACTCAGCCGCCGTCATGTTGATATCCCAGTTCGGCGTCGGAGAATAACCGTTTAAGTTATTATTTGACGTCGATTCACAATTAAACAATGCATTTCTGTATTCTTCGCCTTCTTCCAGCGATACAACCGTATTCCCCGAACTAAGATCGCAGTCTGTTAAGTCGATCTGGCCAAAGAATCTACGCTCGCCCTCTGCAAGGCTGATTTCACGATTGCCAAAGCTGTGAATCTGATAGGTGATGCTGTTTGCCACCATTGAAGTTTCGCCTTCTCCAACTGCAGTAATGGTAAGCGTCTTGGTAGCCGCACGTTCTACTTCACGGTTTCCATACACCAATTTTGTACCGGCCGCTTTACCGTTCTGCGGGTAGAGAATAATCCACCCTCCATCTTCAAATGTGCCGCTGCCGGTCATCGGGAAGGCAATCAAATACAACTCGCCGCTTGTAATCTCTTCTACTTTTTTATATCCGGGAATCGGCTGATCCTCTACCGTATCCAATTCCTCGGCATGCAGTTTCTGCAGAAAAGTAAATTCCGCATTAATATTTTCGTTCGAACCAAACCAGTCATTGCTGTCACCTGCAGCGTCAACTGCCAGATTGGACTTATTGAACAATACAAATCTCTGCTTTCCTGTAGCTGCCCGAATATTAAATGTTGTTCCATCCCCCTGGCTTCTGGAGTCATGATAGATTTTGATCGTATTGCGCATGGTCGCAGTATATATAGCATTCACATCGCTTACATTTGTCAGGTACTGTTTTGCCCCTTCACTGTATACGGAATAGACGTTTTCAAATCCTTCTGCATTCGACGGTCTTTTGATTCGGAATTCTGCCTTAGAAATATCCCAGCCGCTGGTCAGATTTATTTCCGGAAGATTTGAGTCAAATGCGCCTTCCAGCGTATTCTGATTGGATCCAATTGTTTTATGCGAATATAATGCAGGAACTGTTTCCTTTGTCGCCGTTCCTCTGTCAAATTCATAGGATGCGATCGAACTATTTGGCTCAGTCGTCACTCCGGTTAAATACTCATTACCCGTAACCGTGTATTCCCTCGTCCATGTTTCTCCTTCATAAAGGTCCACATCGATCGTTATCTCAGGAATAAACGCGTTGTTTCCTACAATATCAGCGATGCCGAAGCAATCGTAACGCACGGTTCCGTTCCCGTTCTCCCACAGAAGTCCGATCTTATTTCCGTTATCCAATCCTGCCATACAGGAATTTCCGAAAATGCTTCCGGCTCCCGGAATATCGAAAAACGCTGCCCGTGTCACGCTTTTATCTGCATCATCATTTCCCAGAAACGTATAAATTCTACCGTTTGTCAAACCGGAACCTGCCGGTGCCGATACCAGCACGGCATGTCTGCCGTTTACTGTTTTGGAATATTCAACCGCGGATAATCCGGCATCCGAAGTTACGGCAACTCCTGTTTCCACCGGTGTCGAAAATTTAAAGAAATCCGGGTTATCTTCTACTCCTCCCCTGTTTGCGTCTGCATAACAGATCAGCCCTCTGCCGTTTTTAAAGAACAGACGAAGACGTCCGTCGCTGATCTCTACGATCTCTCCCTGTCCTGACCAGGAAGGCGCCGCTCCTTCTGCTCCAAAGTCACTAAAATTCGGTACGTCGTCAGACCTGTGCCACGGATGATCCGCTTCCGTACAGCGCCAGATAATACTTGCTTTTTTTCCTGCATCCGTACCGTCTGTACTGCGGTATACCGGAACCACAATTCGTCCTGCCGAAGTCACCAGACTGCTTCCTTCCGATACAAGAATTGCCGTATCATCTTCTGTTTTGACGTACGGATTTAAGATTTCCGGCGCACTCCAGTTCTTGCCGTCCTCAGACGTCATATACACGATATAACCGGTATTATACACATGAAGTTCTGATCCTGCATAAAATACGTTCTGCTGAACGTCTTTTGTTCCGGCGGTAATGCCCTCCTCCGTCGCCTGTTTCTGCGTAATAGCAACGTAACTGTCGTTGTTCTTTTTATACAGATTATACCATCTGTCTACGGCATAATCACTTTCCGAACCATCCGCACGTTTCAATACCGGCGCCAGCGCATCCTCGCCTTCCCTGCTCCAATCTCCTACATAATATGCATAAGTCGTTCCATCCTCGGTCGGAGCCGTAGCTGCTTTTTCAAATGTATCCGTCAGCGCCAGGCGAAGCGATGCACTCTCGCCTTCCCCTACCGTTATGTATCCTCTTCCTGCTCCCGGAAATGTAAATCCGTTTTCTACGGCTGAAATACCGGTCGGATTTGCGTTTGCAAACAAATAGATTTTTCCGTTATGATCTTCTACGATAGACGGATTATTGATTGTTGTCGCATTTACCCCTGCATTTCCTTCACTGTCCGGAAAGCGCAGCGGATAACTATAGGTCCATGTGCCGCCCTCATCTTCCGACACGGAAGCGACAATATCTACGCCGCCCGCTTTTCTGGTCGTGTCATACTTTCCTTCTGCAACCGCAACCAGAGTATCCGTATCTGTCGAAGTCCCCTCATTCCATGTCTTTCTCAAAATCATAGACGGCGTACTAAAGTTGGATCTTCCCCCTGTCACACCGGCAACAAACGGCTGTCCTTTCGTCGTCTCCGTCCCTGTCATACTGCCTGCTTTAAACGGTGACGCTGCCGATACAGCGGGATCTTCGTTTGAACCATCCTCCGCCGCGTTTACACTGACGGGTGGAAGCATTGTAAACGCTACCGCCATAGAGAGCGCCATACCTAACCCCCGTTTTAAAAACTGTTTTGTTCCTTTAGGTCTCATAATAACTCATACCTCCTCCTGAAACTGTCCCAATAAAATCGTCGCAAAAAGTACACATTTTGAGACGAAGAAAATTGATCCAAAAATAACGGAATTAATTTTTACAAAAAAATGCCGTTTTACGTAAAAGCCCTGATAAAACGACAAAAAAAGACAGATTCTAAGAATCTGTCAATTTCTCTAACGATTAGTTAATTTCAATTTTCAAAGTGTCTTTTTATGTGTACTTTTTGCGACACTTAAATTGAGAAATGAAATTATTTATACAATTGATATTATACTCTGTGCGGACTTTGAAATCAAGGTTTTTGTAAATTTTTTATCGGTCAGACATAGATTTCCCCACGTTGTACCGTTTATTTAAATTTCTTGATCCCCGCCTTTTTCAGCTGGTTTTTCAGCTTCTTATTTTTCTTAAGGTTTTTCGGCAGTTTTATGCTGATTTTCTTTGCCGTCTTCTGAAACGCCTTGGAACCGACTTTATTTAACTTCGCCTTATTCTTTACCGTCACGCTCTTTAGCTTCTTGCAGTTATAAAAGGCTTTCTTGCCGATGGTTTTTACATTTTTCCCGATTGTAACGGACGTTATATTTTTACAGCCCGCAAACGCCTGATCTCCAATGTCCGTAATCGTATCACTCACAATGACTTTCTTTATTACAGGTGATCCCGAAAATGCCTTCGCATCGATTGCCGTAACGGTATACGTCTCATTCTGAATCTTAATCTTTGCCTGAATTTTCAACGTTGCCGCCGCGCCGCCGGATACCGATACCGTCTTATTCTTTGTATTTGTTACTTTATAGGAAACTGCCTGTATCGTTTCGGTATGGCCTGCCGTAACCTGCTGTTTCTTCCCGTCTTCCTCCAGTTGTTTCTTTTCTTTTTTCAGCTTCTCCCATGCCGAATTCAGATCCGTAAATAGCCTGCGCAGTTCCTGTGCATCCGTGCTGTGCGCTCCGGACACCGCGCTTTCATATGCCCGTTTAAATTCTGCAAACGTCGTCAACTTCGCGCCGCCCGCCTGATAATCGGACTTCGCGTCTTCCAGCAGTTTCTGTAATGCATTCGCCTCATGCTCTACTTCGTCATCCGTAACGGTAAAATGGTAATTTTTGCCGTCAATCGTCAGATCTGCCGATCCCATCGATTTTGCCGTAATCAAAAATCCCTTCTCCTGCCGATTGACCAGCTTCGTGGAATTTCCGATTCCGTTTTCCGGATATAATACAAATATATTTCCGTTCCATACATAGGAAATCAGATACTTTTTACCGGATGTAATGCTGTCAGCCGCCCGATAACCAGGAATCACATCGTCTGCGGAAACGCCATCCTGCGCCTCTAAAAGCGTCAGGTCATAACTGGCATGCTGCCCGTAGGGATTTGCTCCATGTGTCGTTCCCGCCTTCTGGCTCGTTCCATATGACCGGAAATTCATTTCCCTGTAATAAAATACAAGATTGCCTATGGGAAGCCTAGATCCCTTATCTTCCGTCACATTTACACTCGGATTTGTGGTTTTCAGCGCCTCAGCCCTTCCCAGACGAAACGTATTCTCATTGCCTGCCGTCACTCTGATCTTCGCAGCCGTATCCGAGAAAAATGCTTCCGCTCTTTCCGGATTGGACAGATAGACATCCCCGTGCGACACCGTCCAGTCGGAACCGGAAGACTCAAACGTAAACTCGGCGTCTTTTAAGCTTATGCCTTCATGCGCAGTTCCCGCATAACTTTCTAAAGAAAATGCCGCATCCAATGTATGATCGAACAGCCCTTCTTTGACACGGTCTATTTTTTGAATGCCCAGGACCTCCCCGCCGTCCAAAACCGTATCCAAAGCTTCCGTCTCCTGAAAATAAGTTTCTCCTTTTTCCAATGTAAACGATATGGGCGTGGAAGCGTCCGTTACCGTAATCTTATAAGATGTTCCGCCGATTACCGCCGTCGTCGTCCCTTCTCCTACTCCCGTCACTGTAACCAGTTCCGGATTTCCGACCGCAAGCTTTGTATGATCCGCCGTACTGCCGTTTACCGGATACAGCACGATCAAACTGCCGTCGTTCCACATATATGTAATCAAATATCTGCCCCCGTCTTTGAGTTCCGATACGCGGGCATACCCAGGAAGAAGATCTTCTTCCGATACGGATTCCTTCTTTTCCAGTAATACTAATTTTTCTGCGTCTCCGGCAGAACTTCCCTGTGAATTAAAATCCATATTCTGCTCATAGAAAAATACAGGCCTGGAACCGTTCTTAAGCCGAAACGTTTTTGCCCCGTCGCTTTCGCTTTCCTGCGTAACCGTCATCGTTCGCTCTTCAGAAGAAAACATATCGTTCGCATCTTGATTTTCCAGATACAGCTTCGCCTCTTCACTGTATATCTTCCATCCGTTTGCCGTATCTGTCTGCCGGAACGTAAACTCCGCTTTGCCGGGATCTATAGATTCGTTCAGGGTATCTGCAAAGCTGCTTAAGCTGCTCTTGTTGTTGCTGATATGATCCCGCAGAAACGCGCCTTCCTTCACGGTCTTTTCTATCTTTATGACACTCTCGTCTCCGCGGTCAGAGCCCTGCGGCTCGTCTTTGCAAATCACGGCATACGGCGTATCGTCTTTTTGCAGCTCCACAGAAACCACGCCTTCTATAAAATTTTCAAAGTCATAGACATCAAAATAGAGCGTAGAATGATTCGGCTCCCAGAGCATGGCGATTCTGCCGTCTTTCAACTCTGTCATACAGGAATAAACAAATCCCTCTTTGCCTCCCGGAACATCAAACGTATGGTAAAGCTGCATCGGATTTCCTTCCTTCGTATCATCTACCAGAAACGTAAAAATCTTCCCGTTCAGCCGGTTGTCGCTCGTCAGTCCGCCGCCCCCGCCGGAACGGGAAACCAAAATCGCCTGTTTGCCGTTTATTTTCTTTGAATAAAGTACGGCGGAAACATTGATACTGCTCTTTACTCTGACATCCGTGCTGACATAATCTCCAACCACATAATCTCCGTCTGCACCTTTCGTAATATCCGCATACCGGATGACATCGCCGCCGCCCCGGTAAAACATACGCAGCGTACCGTCCTCTAACTGTACGATCTCATCCTCCGAACTGCCGTCCGTGATATCGTTCGTACGCTTCCAGGTCTCTCCGTCCTTGGAATAAATCATGCTGGCATGTTCCCCGTTTTGCGCACTGTAAAGGCCGATGGCAATCTCTCCGTCTTTTGTCACAATTCCCTTGCCCGGCGATACCAGAATGGCATACTCATCTTCTCGTTTGATCTGATCTGTAATATCGCGGGGATGTTCCCATGTCATGCCGCCGTCTTTGGACTGCACAACCCAGATATAATCGATATGGTATACATGAAATTTGGAATCCTTATAAAAACAGTTCTGTGTAACCTCCACATCCGGGCGGTTCACCTGCGGCTGTTTCAAATTTTCTTTGTATTCGCCGTTTTCAATCTCATAAATATTGTACCACTCATCTACGCCGTAACCGGTAGGCGTGCTGTCCGATCTGTTTAAAATTCTTGCATGACCGGCTTCGTCAAAGTCTTCCACATAATACGGATAATCCGTCAGATTATCATCGGTCGGTTTCGTCTTAACTTTTCCATATTCCTGCGTCAGGGCAAGATACCGCTTTCCGTTCACCGTGACGTAACCGGTTCCCTGTCCGACTGTCCCGTACATCGTCGTACTTCCGGTGGGATTCACGTCCGCAATAAAATAAATCGTTCCGTCGGGTCCTTCGATTGCACCCGGATCAATCACCGTCGTGGCAGCGCTGCTTGCATACCCGTAACTGTCCGGAAAATAAATCGGAAAACTGTGATGCCAGGTTGCTCCTCCGTCGCCGGATACAGCGGCAATCGAATCGATCCCGCCTCCGTCGTTCCACTCTTCCCATCTGGCGTCTGCCGAAGCAAACAAATATTCTCCGTTATAATTTCTGTTGCGCAGGGAAATCAGCGTCGGAATACGAAAGCTCTCGCTGCCTGCTGTAAACGGCGCAAACGGCTCTCCGTATAAAGTCATATCTTCCCCATCCGACACCGGAATGCTTCCCGCTTTTGTTGCTTCCGGTATCCGTTTTAACTCTTCCGAAAGTCCGGGTACCGACGAGGGATACTCGGGCTCTGCAGCCCTTACGGGCATAAATGAAGACATGGTCAGTACAAACGATAATCCGATTCCAAGTCCCCGTTTCCAAAATTGTTTTTTGTCCTTTTGATGCATAAAATACCTCCTCTTTTCTCCTCCTGCATCCGCTGATCCATCATCTATCTCTGCTAAAAATTTAATTTTATTTTAACAGATAACATTTCGGAACACAATTCTAAAAACAAAAAAAGAGCTCCGAATTGCCTGTATTCGGAACTCCTGCCTCTCATTTCACATCCCATTCAGGATACTTTTAATTTGAATTTTACAATCTCTTTTTCGGTCGTCACTTTTTCAATCTGAGCGCCCAATAATGCTAATTTAACGTCAAAATTCTCATAGCCCCGCTCAATATAATAAATATCGTCCACAATCGTTATACCTTCTGCGGAAAGCCCCGCGATGACAAGCGCCGCGCCAGCCCGAAGATCCGGCGCGCTGACTCTTGCCCCCGTATAGTTCGCCGTCCCCGTAACGATAGCAATATTGCTTTCTACTTTAATGGACGCTCCCATTCGGGTCAATTCATCTACATATTTAAAACGGTTCTCAAAAATACTCTCCGTCACCGTACTGGTTCCCTCCGCAATGCCTAATACGGCAGACATCTGCGGCTGCATATCCGTCGGAAATCCCGGATACGGCAGCGTCGTCACCTGCGTATGGTGCAAAGGCTTAGAAGCCACTACGCGCACGGCATCGTCCAGCTCTTCGATTTCACAGCCGATTTCCAGCAATTTGGCGGAAATCGCCTCCAGGTGCTTTGGAATCACATTTTTTACGGTAATATCACCTCTGGTGGCAGCCGCCGCAAACATAAATGTACCGGCTTCAATCTGATCCGGAATAATGGAATATTCCGTCTTGTGCAGCCGTTCCACACCGGAAATACGGATCACATCGGTTCCTGCGCCCCGGATATTTGCTCCCATACTGTTTAAACAGTTCGCCACGTCCACGACATGCGGTTCTTTGGCGGCGTTTTCAATCGTCGTCTTTCCCTTTGCCATAGCCGCTGCCATCATGATATTGATCGTAGCCCCTACGGAAACTTTATCCAGATAAATATGCGTCCCTTTCAGTTCCTCGGCTTCCGCAGAAATCAAACCATGCTGGATATCCACGCTCGCTCCAAGTGCGCGAAATCCTTTGAGATGCAGATCAATCGGCCGGCTTCCGATATCGCAGCCTCCCGGCAGCGCAACCTCCGCCCGCTTATATTTTCCAAGCAGCGCGCCTAAAAGATAGTAGGACGCACGTATTTTTTTGATATATTCGTAATCTACGCTCAGATCGTTGATCATGGAACCGTTGATTTTCACCGTATGAACGTCTACCCGTTCCACGTTTCCGCCGATTCCGGAAATTGCGTCGAGCATCACGTTAATATCCCTTACGTTCGGAAGATTCTCTATCGTCACCGTTTCATCTGTCATAATCGCCGTTGCCAGTATGGCAAGCGCCGCGTTCTTTGCTCCCCCGATTTCTACTTCTCCGACCAGAGGACTGCCGCCTTTAATAATATACTGTTCCATAATCGCACCTCTATGTTAAACAAAGTCAAACAAACTCTATCCATCCGAATCTTTCATCATTCTTTAATCTTTTTTATACAAACATTAATTATAGAGACCTGCTCTTTCTTTTGTCAAGATTTTTTTTCATATGTAATAAGTGTAATATTTTGGTAATATATTTTTGGTAATATTTTACCAAAACCTCTTCTACTACATATAGTGTATTCGGCTTTTTTTCTTTTGTTACAGTATCTGCAAAATCCCGTCAAACCATACCTGTCTTATTCTGGCAGTCTTCTTCGGTCAAAATAAACTGACTATTATATAAGGAAGCATAGGCTCCTCCTTTTGCCAGCAGCTGCGCATGGCTGCCCTGTTCTAAGATATGCCCGTCTTTCATCACGAGGATCACATCGGCTTCTTTGATCGTAGAAAGCCTGTGCGCTACGATAAAGCTGGTTCTGCCGTTCATCATCTTTGCAAATGCATTTTGGATTTTAAGTTCTGTTCTCGTATCGATCGAAGAAGTCGCTTCATCCAGAATCAGCATCGGCGGCAGGGAAAGCATCACCCTTGCAATGCATAAAAGCTGTTTTTGCCCCTGCGAGAGTCCTCCGCCCTCTTCGGTGATCACCGTATCGTACCCGTTGGGCAGTCGTTTGATAAAACTGTGCGCATGCGAGGCTTTTGCGGCTTCGATCACTTCCTCTCTGGAAGCGTCCGCTTTCCCCATACGAATATTTTCCAGAATGGCAGCCTCCCGAAGCCACGTCTCCTGCAGTACCATACCGTAAGACGACCGCAGGCTTTTTCTTGTAATGCGGCGCAGAGGCGTTCCGTCTACCCGGATACATCCGCCGTCTGTATCGTAAAACCGCATCAAAAGATTGATCAGCGTCGTTTTTCCGCACCCGGTAGGGCCTACGATTGCTACGCGCTCTCCCGGTTTTACCGTAAGATTAAAATCTTCGATCAGCTTTTGTCCTGCCTGATAGGAAAAATCCACATGCTCTAACGAGACGTTCCCTTTGGCGTCCGTAAGGATAACGGCGTCGTCAGGCTCTGCTTCCTGCGGCGTTTCATCGATCAGCTCTAAGAGCCTGCCCGCACATGCAATCGCATTCTGCAGTTCTGTCACAACGCCGGAAATCTCATTGAACGGTTTTGTATATTGATTGGCATAGCTTAAAAAGCTGGCAAGCTGACCGACGCTGATCCCTCCCGCCACTGCGGTTACGGCGCCGAATATTCCCACGCCGGTATAGACCAAACTGTTGACAAACCGCGTACAGGGATTGGTCAGGGAAGAAAAAAACGTTGCTTTTAACGACGCGCGCTCCAGGCGCTCATTGATTTGGTCAAATCGCTTTCGCACGGCGGCTTCCTGACCGAATGCCTGAACTACTTTTTGATTTGCCACCATCTCTTCGATCAGCGAAGTCTGTTCCCCTCTGGTCTGCGATTGCAGCCGAAACATAGAAAACGTCCTCTTTGCAATAAAGCCTGCGACAAAAAAGGACACCGGCGTAATACAGATCACAACAAGCGCGATCTTGTACTGAATGCTTATCATAAAATAAAGCGTTCCCAAAATCGTAATAATCCCGGTAAACAACTGGGTAAATCCCATCAAAAGTCCGTCCGCCACCTGATCGGCGTCCGCGATCATACGGCTGGCAAGTTCTCCGTAGGAATGCGCATCCAGGTATTTTAAAGGAAGAATTTCCAATTTGGCAAACGCATCGGTCCGAAGATCTCTGACCGCCTGATACGTGATCCGATTGTTGCAGAGATTCATCAGCCATTGGGATAACGCTGTGAGAACAACAACGATCATGATCCGGCGGATTACCGCAAATATCCCTGCAAAATCCACGTTTCCTTCCGCCACGATACAATCGATCGCACGACCGGTTAAAATGGGCACATATAACGTCAACACTGCAGATACCGCAGCAAACAGCAGCGAAAGAATCACCAGCGCCATATAGTTTCTGATATAACAATACAGTCGTTTTAAAACTGCCGTCTGATTTTTTTTATGAGACATATCCGCCGCTCCTTTCCGCTGTGCATACCGCCGCCCTGCGTTGTTCCGGAAATTGGGAATAATAAATTTCCCGGTAAACCTCACAGTTCTCCAAAAGCACTTCGTGTGTGCCGATCCCTGCCAGCTCTCCGTCGTCCAGCACTAAAATCTGATCCGCATGTAAAACGGAAGACGCCCTCTGGGATACGATAAATACAGTCGGCTGATCTTTCATTCCTGCAATCGCACGCCGAAGCGCCGCATCCGTTGCATAATCGAGCGCGGAAGCGCTGTCGTCCAAGATCAAAATCTCCGGTTTTTTCACCAATGCCCTTGCAATCGTAAGGCGCTGCTTCTGTCCGCCGGAAAAATTCTTGCCTCCCTGCGCCACCTGTGCGAAAAGCCCGCCTTCTTTTTTCTCGACCACTTCCAGCGCCTGTGCAGTTTTCAGCGCTTCGGTCAGTTCTTCATCTGTGGCGTCGGAATTTCCCCAAAGCAGGTTTTCCCGGATCGTTCCGGAAAACAAGACCGCCTTTTGCATGACGATTCCCACTTTTTTTCTCAGCTCTTCTTTTGAATAGGAAGTAATCTCTTTTCCACCGATCCGTATACTGCCCGCCGTATGCGGATAAAATCCGGGAATCAAATGGACCAGGGAACTTTTGCCCGCGCCCGTTCCTCCGAGGATTCCAATCGTCTCTCCTTTTTTTGCCGTAAAACTGATATCGGTCAGCGACTGTGCGCCGGCATTCTCATACGTAAGGCCGACATGCGAAAACACCACCGCTTCGTCTTCGCTGCGGGGACACGCTTTCGTTTCCGAACAGGAAATCTCCCGTTCCCCTTCCGGCAGTTCAAACACATTCCAAATCCGATTTCCGCAGGCGATCGCCTTTGTCACCGTAATGATCAGATTTGCAAACTTGATCAGCTCCACCAAAATCTGCCCCATATAATTAACCAGCGTCACGACTTCTCCCTGCGTAATGATTCCGCTGTCTGTCTGCAGCGCGCCGACATAGATCAAATACGCCGTCGCACCGTTGATCATCACATACGTAACCGGATTCATCAATCCGGATATATTTCCCACAAAGATCTGCATCGCTGCAAGCGCCTGATTTTTTTTCAAAAACGTCTCCCGCTCATTCTCTTCCAGATGAAACGCCCGTATTACCCGCACGCCGGTTAAGTTTTCCCTCGTTTGCAGCATAACTGCATCCAGCCTTCTCTGTACTTTTTTGTAAAGCGGAATGCTAAGATGCATCACAATCCATACGACTGCGGACAGCAGAGGAATTGCAGCGGCAAACGCCAGCGCGCTTGTGACGTCAATCGTAAACGCCATAACCATAGCTCCTGCTACAATAAACGGAGAGCGCAGAAACAGCCGCAGTACCATATTCACACCATTCTGCGCCTGGTTCACATCGCTAGTCATCCTGGTAATCAGCGTAGATGTTCCGACCCCGTCCAGACTTGTGAACGATAAATTCTGGATATGGGAAAAAAGGGCATGGCGCACGTTCGTCCCAAAACCGGCCGCCGCTTTTGCGGAAAAATACTGCGCCGTAACCGAACAGAGCAAGCCGACCAGTCCAAGCACAATCATAAGCAGGCACATCGATCGGATATATGAAATATCATTCCCCGCAATGCCCCGATCTATGACAGCCGCCATTACGATCGGCACCAATAACTCAAAAACAGCTTCCAGCATTTTAAAAAGCGGCGCCAACACACATTCTTTTTTATAGTCTTTTAAATACACGATCAAATGTTTCATAAAACTGCTCCTTCCATTGCCGGCACAAAAACGCTCGATAAAAAATGCTGCATACGGGATCACCTGCCATCCCCGTATGCAGCAAAATATTCCTGATTCTGTTATTCTGCCTCCGTATCTTCGGCTCCCTGGCCGCTGACTGCTGCAGGCGCTTCCTCCGTTACCGCCGTATCTTCTTCCGGCGTCTCTGTCTCCTCCGCTTCCGGCTGTTTGAAGTGGTCTTCAAACGTTACTTTTGCCCATTCGTCTTCGTTGATCTCCCACTTTGCTTTCTCTTTCCAGCCGGATAAGATATCGTCATAATGTGCTTCCTCTTTCTCGCTGATCAAAGATTCCTTTTTGGATGCGGTCGCTTCTTCATCGAGTTCTTTATCCAGCCGCAGAACATAGTATGCGTTCTCCGTTTCCACAACGCCGGAAATTTCTCCCTCTTTTAATGCGTCTGCCGCTTCCAGTACAGCCGTATCAAAAGAAGATCCTTCGTCCTTTGCCGACCCGTAAGACGCCGTGCTGAGCGAATAGCCCGCATCCGTAACCGCCGTATCAAAATTTTCGGCTGCCGCGATCTCTTCCGCTTTTTTCTTTAAATCTGCCTTTTCTTCCTCGGTATAGGTTACGGTATTGGATTCTGCATCGGTATAAGAATCCGTACTGATCTGCAGATAGCTAAACGTTCTCTGCGCAGCCTCCTTGTCCGTCACCTTGGTATCCGCATCCTCAATGATACGGTCGTGCATCTTCTGTTTGATCGTCTGCAGGCGGAGAACTTCCGTCACATTTTCTTTATTGGATGCGCCGATCTGTTTGACCGCTTCCCCGGAATTTGCCGCGATAAAATCGTCCGCCGCTTTCTGGATGGCGTTTTCCTCTTCTTCGCTGATGGAAATATCATATTCTTCCATATGCGCCTTTAACAGATACATCTCCTGTAAAGCTTCCGCCGCTTCCTGTTTTACATCCTCCGTCATCGTACTGCCGTTTCCGTACATGTCTTGATTCCACATATCCTCGCCAAAATACGACATATAATACGAATCATAAATTGCCTGCTGATATTTGGCATAGAAATTTGCCACGCCCATGGTAATCATTGTATCGTCTAATGTTGCAAACACTGCGTCATCCTGAATTTTATTGCCGCATCCGCCAAATGCCAGTCCTATGCACGCCGCTCCCGCCAGCAGGCATGCGATCATCTTTTTGCTTCTCATATGTTCCTCCTACTATCCTCTCCGGCTTTAGCCGGTCGCTTTTTCTATTATAGTTCTTTTTTCAGCATCCCGCAAGATATTTCATCATTTTTTCACGTATGGATCTGCGCGATTCCGCCTGCCGTTTCATCGTTCCCGCGGATCTTCTTTCCGATCCCCCAGATCGCCGCAGAGCAGCTTCATCTTCTCCAGTACGTCCGCAACCGCATCCATGGCGTTCTCTTTCTGTTTAGAATTCATTTTTAACCGATAGATAAAATACGGCATCCGTTTATCTGCATAAAATTTCACTTTTCCCTGATAAAGCGATACGAATTGCGGTATCTTTGCAGGATCGACATCTGCGCGTTCAAACAGAACAAAACGAATCTCATCCCCCTTCTGTGTAATTTCGGTAATATAATGTTTATGCGCTTTGGCTTTATATTCGGCAAGTGTCAGAAGATTTTCGACCGCTTTGGGAAGGTCTCCGAACCGATCCGTCAGCTCTTCCTGCATTTCTTCTTTCTCCTGCGTATTTTCGATTCCCGCGATCCGTTTATACAGATCCAGTTTCTGCGCTTCGTTTGCAATATAAGAAACCGGAAGATAGGCGTCGATATCGATATCAACGGAAGTTTCATACGCTTTGGCAGGTTCCATTCCTTTTGCCGCTTTTACGGCTTCATTCAGCATCTTGCAGTAAAGATCATATCCTACCGCTTCCATATGCCCATGCTGGCTGACACCGAGCAGGCTTCCCGCTCCGCGGATTTCCAGATCCCGCATTGCGATTTTAAACCCGCTGCCCAGTTCCGTATATTCTTTGATTGCTGCAAGCCTCTTTTCCGCTGTTTCTTTTAACATTTTATCCCTCTTATACATAAAAAATGCATACGAAGTCCGGTTGGACCTGCCCACTCTTCCCCGCAGCTGGTATAACTGGGACAGTCCCATATTGTCCGCGTCATGAATAATCATCGTATTGACGTTTGCAATATCCAGTCCGGTTTCAATGATCGTCGTAGATACCAGCACATCAATCTCTCCATTGATAAACCGGTACATAATATTTTCCAGTTCCCGCTCTTTCATCTGCCCGTGCGCAAACTCCACGACTGCATCCGGCAGAAGTCCCGCAAGCTTTGCCGTAATATCCGCAATCTGCCTGACACGGTTAAATACATAATACACCTGGCCGTCTCTGGCAAGCTCTCTTGCAATTGCCTCGCGCACCATTTCTTCATTATATTCCATCACATACGTCTGAATCGGCAGGCGGTCTAACGGCGGCTCTTCTAAAATACTCATATCCCGGATGCCGATCAGGCTCATATGAAGCGTTCTTGGAATCGGCGTTGCCGTCAGTGTGAGTACGTCTACCGAATATTTCATCTGCTTGATCTTTTCCTTATGAGAAACGCCAAATCGCTGTTCCTCATCGATAATCAAAAGACCCAGATCCTTAAATTCAATATCGGAAGAAAGCACTCGATGTGTTCCGATGACAATATCCACCATGCCGCGTTTTAATTCCGCCACGGTCTTTTTCTGTTCCGCAGCGCTTTTAAAGCGGCAGAGCAGATCCACTGCCACCGGGAAATCTTTCATCCGCTGGACAAATGTATTGTAATGCTGCTGTGCAAGAATGGTTGTCGGAACCAGATAAACCACCTGCTTGCCCTCCTGCACGGCTTTAAATGCCGCACGAATCGCAATCTCCGTCTTTCCGTATCCGACGTCTCCGCAGATCAGCCGGTCCATGATCTTTCTGCTTTCCATATCGCGTTTGGCGGCTTCAATAGCGGCTTCCTGATCCTCTGTCTCTTCAAACGGAAACATCTCTTCAAATTCCCTCTGCCAGACGGTATCCGGTCCATACGCATACCCTTCGTTCTGCTGGCGTTTGGCATACAGCGATACCAGCTCCGACGCAATCTCTTTTACGGCACCCTGTACTTTACTTTTCGTCTTATGCCACTCCTGCCCGCCCAGTCTGTTTAATTTCGGTTTCTTCGCATTGGCAGAAGCGTACTTTTGGATCACGTCAAGCTGCGTTGCCAAAATATACAGATTACCGCCTTTGTCATATTCGATTTTCATATAATCCTTAACTGTCTTATCCACCTCGATCTTTTCGATTCCGCGGTATATGCCCAGCCCATGATTTTCATGTACCACATAATCGCCGACGGAAAGATCGGTAAACGAAGCGATCTTGTCGCCCTCATACAGCCTGCGCTTTTTCTTTTTTCTCGTCTCTTTGCCGAAGATATCGCTTTCCGAAATAACGGCAAACGAAAGCAGCGGATATTCATACCCTTTTTTTACTTTTCCATATACCGCCATAATTTCACCGGGTTTCACCGTATGGTCGTAATCCTCGGAATAAAAACAGTTCAGCCCTTCCTGCATCAGATCATCTGCCAGACGCTTTGCCCTGGTTTTTGAACCGGAAATCAGTATCACCGCATAGCCTTTTTTCTTATATAACTTTAAATCTTTTACCAGAAGCTCAAAACTGTTGTGATACGCCCCGATGCTCCTTGCAGAAACCGCGTAATGTTCCAAATAGGAAAATGTGCCGCTTTTGATTTCAAGCGCCCCCAACGCCACGCAGCAGTGTCTCTTTAATTTTGCCGCCGTCTCTTCGGGAGAATAGAGCGTCTCCATCTGTCCGGGCAGGATATATCCCTTTTCCAGCCGCAGTTTCATGCTTTCGGAAAATTCCTGCGCCGTCATCTCCCCCCGCTGGGCGCAGCGTTCCGGTTCGTCCAGGAAAAACAGCGTATCCTTTTCTTCAAAATAATCCGCCAGGGACACGGTATCCCGGTCAAAATAGGTCAGATAAGCGTCGATTCCGTCAATTCCGGCACGCTCGTTTACTTCCTCGTGTCAAGTATAGTGTCTACGTCCAATTTCTCAATTGTTGGGGGATTACTTTAACACAGTTAGGCAACCCACCTGGACTCCTCCCAATAATAGCTGCCATCTGGAAGTAGATATTCTTTCCACCAAGCCCTTCCATCCGCGCTGTAGTGGTCCTCTCCCATATGGTTCCCATTACAATAAGCGCACGTCCAATCTGTCCCACTTGTCGGGTACTGTTCTGTTGACCAGTCGGAGTATTGCAGTGTTGCGTTGCCGCTGACATCAGGCAGGCCCTCCAAATATTTTCCACACCAGCAGTTATGCGACCCCGTAGAATCAATATACCGGACATATCGGTATTCCATGTGCGGCGATGGCGGAGGATCCTTTACTTCTCCCACGGCTTGCCAAGTGACATCCGTGTATTTCTCAATGATAGGTTCCCAACCAGATGCATTGGCAGGATAGTAAACTGTTAGATTTTTACACCCAGAAAACATATTCAGTCTAACAACACCATTGTCACCAAAGTATGCAGGAGCGTCTCCGGTAAAATAGATGCTTTCAAGATTTGTACAACTGGAAAAAGCGCCCGTTTCAATAAAGTTCACGTTCTCAGGAATGGTGATGCTTCGCAAAGATGTACACTCGCTGAATGCGGAGCCGCCAATTTTTGTAAGGCTCTTTGGCAAGTCAATGTTTTCCAGCGCATATGCGCGGATAAATACACCGGCACCGATTTCAGTAACGCTTTCCGGAATCGAAATGCTCTTCATGTTCTCGCAACGAGCAACCAGATATTGCCCAAGATTCTGAATCCCATCTTTGACAACTACATTGGTGATAGAATTTCTATGTTTTGCCCAAGGACGATTTTCTGCGTTCTGCCAGTCCTGTATCCTTCCGGTTCCAGATATCACCAAAGTGCCCGTGTTAGTATTCAACTCCCAAAAAAGATCTTTTTTCTCCCCCAATTTTCCACTGTAATCAAAATGATCAAATCCCTCGTCTTCTTTGATTGGAGGAGTTGTTTCCTTAGACCAGTGGGCGTAGAGTGTCACAGAACTATCTACAATAGTATTTTCTGAAACTTTAGAGCCACCATTAGCAGCGGTATACCAGCCATCAAATGTATAGCCCTCTCTGGTGGGGGTAGGTAGCGTTTCGTAAGGCTGCCCAGACTTCACCGATAGGGAATGCTGCGAGACATTGCCGCCATTGGCATCAAATGCTACTGTAAAAGTGGGGATTATCTCGCGCCACATGGCATATAGTGTCATATTATTTGGGACTGTAACTGTGTAAGGACTTACAATCATGCCACTTTTTTCTTTCTCGGTACACCAACCAAGAAAAGTATAGCCCTCTCGTGTAGGCGTGGGCAACTCACCGATCCAACTGCCAGCAGTTACAGTTTTGCTAGTCTGGTTTACACTACCGCCGTTGGGGTCAAATGTCACCGTGCAGGGCTCAAGGGGCAACGTTGATATGCCTGCTATATCGTCATAATTGTTGGCATGATAGATTCTGCAATATTCTTTTTTTGAAACCGAAGATGAATAAAACCCTTTGATATTCTTATATGGCACTTTTCCATAATGTACCCTATTTGTTCCACCAACATTACTATCAAAAAACAAGACACCTTCAGCATCTGCCCCCATATAAATTGCCATATGCTTATATGCTGACAATTTCGATGCGGAATTGGAGTAAAACAAAATAATATCTCCAGGTTTAGCATTTATATACGTTGATTGTTCGCTAAGATCTCCTTCCGAAGTGCAACTCATTGTGGTACCGCGCTTCATCAATGTCCCAAATACTCGAATATATACATATGTTGCAAAAGCATTGCATGTCCATGAATTGCCCTGCCCCGCTGGAGCATCTATTTTATCTTTTTCAAGCATTCCCAATAATGAACAATTTTTATGTTGTCCCCCTGAACTTCCGCTGCTATGGGTGCAAGCTTTCCCATCTACAGAAAAATAACTCCCATCGGGATAATCAGCCAAGATCGCATTTAATGCATTTTGGACCCCATTAGAGGATGGCATCGCATTTACAATGGGAAACATATAAGACTGTAGTAAAAACGCGGATAACACGTATATGGTGAAAACTCTCTTTTTTTGTTTCATAGAATTTCTCCTATATTGAAAGGACATTAAACAATAACATCGCAATTTGTTCTCGGGTTAGATAATCGCCTCTTTGGGCTGAAACATTAGCGGTATACCCGTATACATGTGCAATACTAATATGTCCCTCTGGATAGCCTCCAGACTCAAGTGCCTGCTTCTCTAAATTCGTAGCTCTTATTATTATTGTGAGTGCCTGTTCATAAGTAATATCATCAGAAGGTCCAAAATTTCCATCTCCATATCCCTCCATGATATCAAGAAGTGCTGCTTTCGTAATGTATTTATTGGCCCAGTAGGACGCAGACACATCTGTAAACGTGTTTGATGTAGTCAGACCTTCTGTCTCACCTAGCATCCGACAGATAATCGTAGCCATTTCCGCCCGACTGACAGAGCTATCTGGATTAAAGTTACCATTTTCGTCTCCTTGCATAATACCTATTCCACTCAGAAATTCTATCGCCTCTGCATAATCCGCATTTTCATCCACATCTGGAAATGCAGATGCAGCTAAGGCAGGGAAGGTGAGAACCCCTGCAACCAGAAGCCCTGCAATCAGGCATCGAATTTTTGATTTCACTATCGTGTTTCCTCTCTTTCGTTCATAATACTTAGATTGCCATAAGTATGCCCTTGGAGCCTATCCAAATTATACCAAAAGAACTGTTTGTTTTCAACTCCCTCTGACTTTTTTCTGAAAAAATTCACAAAAATCGAATTGCGCTTTGCGCCCAAAAGTTGTATGATGGAGCCATCAACAGTTGGGAGGCCCCTATGGGAACATTTGACAACAAGCTGCTTCTCAGCGACTACGACAACACCCTCCACTACACGGAGGCCGCCCTGCGGGAGGGCGGCGCTCTGCCCCCCATCTCCCCCCGGAACCTGGAGGCCATCTGGTACTGGATGGACCAGGGCGGCCGCTTCGCCGTGGCCACGGGCCGGGCCCTGGCCGCCTTCCGGCGGCAGGCGGAGGGCATCCCCATGAACGCCCCCTCCATCGTAGACAACGGCGCGGCCATCTACGATCTGACCCGGGGAGAATATCTGGTCCGGCGCTTTCTGCCGGAGAGCGTTCTGGACCATCTGACGGCGGTGATGGCCGCCTTCCCCGGCGTGTCCCTGGAGCTGTATCCGGAGGCGGGCCCGGTACAGGTGATGCGCCCCTCGGACTGGAACGACAAGCATGCCCAGCTGACGGGCCTGCCCTTCCAGGAGATCACCTCCCCGGACCGGAACCAAGTGGTCCTGCCCCTGGTCAAGGCCCTGTTCATCGGCCGGCTGGGGGAGCTGGAGGCCCTCTGCGGCTTCGCCGCCGGGCGGGGCTGGCTGGCAGACTATGAGATGATCTTCTCCAGCGACCACCTGCTGGAGATGACGGCCAAGGGGGCCAACAAGGGGGACATGGCCCTCCGGCTGAGGGAGCTGTGCGGCTGCGGGGAGCTCATCTGCGTGGGGGACCACGCCAACGATCTGCCCATGCTCCGGGCTGCGGACCGGGCCTTTGCCCCGGCCAACGCCATTGACGAGGTCCTCTCCAGCGGTGCGCAGGTGGTGTGCCACTGTCTGGACGGCGCCCTGGCGGAGGTGGTGGCGGCCCTGGCGTGACAGGACGGCGGCTGCCCCAGAAAAGCGATTTTCCCGCTTTTGTGCGTGCAGCGGCCCCGGGGCAGGGAGGAGTCCTTGCGCCCGGGGCCGGTTTGCGGCAGCGTATTCAGGATCCGGTGGAACAGTAGTGGCGCACCCCCAGCCGCCACAGAAGGGCGCAGGGAATCAGGAACAGCAGGGAAACCAAAGGCAGGGCCCCGTACCAGGCCGGGCCCCGGTCCAGCAGGTACTGGAGAGGCCAGTGCTGCACCAGGGCCAGGGGCACCAGGAAGGTGAGCACCAGCAGCACCGGCTTGCCGTATATGCCAAAGGGGTACTTGCCGTACTCCCGGGGGCCGTCCAGGAAGATATTCAGCGCCTCCACATGCTCCAGGGTGAAAAAGCAGACGGCGGCGTTAATCAGGAACAGGCCGAAAAAGATCCCCGCGCCGCAGAGGATCATCAGGGCAAGCACCAGGGCCTTCCCCGGCGTCCAGGCCACCGCGCCGGAGGGGATGGCCCAGGCCAGCATGAGCACCGCCTGGAGCAGCCGGGCCAGCATGGTGGGCTTCATGTCCTGGCACAGCACCTGGAAAAAGAGGGACCGGGGCCGGACCATGATCCGGTCAAACTGGGCCTGGGAAAGGATGCGGGTGAAGGCGTCAAACCCCCGGGCGAAGCACTCCGCCAGGGATGTGGCCGCCAGGATCACCGAGAAGCACAGGGCCAGCTGAGGCAGGGTGTAGCCGCCGATGCTGTCAAAGCGGTCCAGAAGGAACACCACGCTGAGAAACACGTTGGTGGTGATGAGCAGGTGACCCAGGCAGCTGAGGAGGAAGGAGCTCCGGTAGGTCATGGCGGAGCGGAGATGGATGGACAGAAATTTAAGATACAGCTTCATCTCTCAGCCCCCCAGAATCACTGCCCGGCGCAGGCCGGTTTTTGTGAGCGCGTACCCGGCCCCCATAAGGGCCGCCGCCCAGAACACCTGAAGCCCCATGGCCGCCGGGGCCGCCGCCAGGGGGATGTCCCCGCTGAAGATCCGCAGTGGCACGTTCTGCATAGACCCGAAGGGGCTGAGGGCGGCAATCTGCCGCAGGCCGTCGGGCAGAAAGGGTAGGGGTACGATCGCCCCGCCCAGCAGGTCCGCCAGGGCCACCGACAGGACCATGATGCCGTTGGGGTCCGTCAGATAGAAGGTCAGGGCGTAGACCAGCAGACTGTAGGCGCACACCACCAGCACCATCAGCACAGCGGACAGCAGAAACAAGCCGAAGGCCGCCGGGGAGGCGGGCAGGCGCAGGCCGTAGGGCCCGGGGATGAGGGCGCCCACCAGAAGCACCGGGACCATCCGCAGCACGGCCCGGCTCAGCCGGTTCCCCACAGACTGGGCCATCCACATGCCGTAGATGTCCGCAGGCCGCAGCAGCTCGTACGCCACGGACCCGGTTTTCACCGACTCCAGAATATTAAATTCCCAGTTCCACAGGGCGAACAGGGTGAGAAAGGCCTGCTGGAGCCAGATATAGGAGGCCAGGGCCTCCATGCCCATGGGGAACCGATCCGGGTGCTCCAGCCAGAAGGCCCGATAGAGCAGGATCTCCATGGCCCCCCACACCAGCTGGGTGCTCATGCCCGCCAGGGCCGCGGCTCGGTACTGGAGCCCGGCCATGATCCGCATCCGGAAGAAGGACAGATATTTTTTCATGTGCCCGCCCCCCTCAGATGCCGAAGCGGCGGTACAGATCCGCCACCGATTCCTCGGTGGACAGGTTCTCCCCGGCCATGGCGCGGATCTGGGGCGTGTCCCCGTCCAGGAGGAGCTGGCCCTTGCCGATGAGGAGCACCCGGGAGCACAGGGCGTCGATGTCCTGCATGTCGTGGGTGGTGAGCAGGACCGTGGTTCCGCAGAGCCGGTTCTGCTCCAGAATGAAGGAGCGGACCTTCAGCTTACTCACCGCGTCCAGGCCGATGGTGGGCTCGTCCAGGAAGAGGACCTGGGGACCGTGGAGCAGGGCCGCCGCGATCTCGCACCGCATCCGCTGTCCCAGGGACAGCATCCGGGCCGGGGTTTTGAGCAGATCCCCCAGCTCCAGCAGGTCCGTCAGCCGGTCCATGTTTTCCCGGAATGGGGCCTCCGGGGTCCGGTAGATGTCCCGCAGCAGCAGGAAGGACTCCATCACCGGCACGTCCCACCACAGCTGGCTCCGCTGGCCGAAGACCACCCCCAGCCGGGCCACGTGGCGCTTCCGGTCTGTCCAGGGGGTGAGGCCGTCCACGGTGCAGGTTCCGCTGTCGGGTCGGAGAATGCCGCTGAGGATCTTGATGGTGGTGCTCTTGCCGGCCCCATTGGGCCCGATGTAGCCCACGATCTGGCCGTCCGGGATGGAGAAGGTCATCTCCCGCAGGGCTGGTATGTCCGTGTAGTCCTGGGAGAAGAGGCTTCTCACCGCGTTTCCCAGGCCGGCCTCCCGCCGCCGGACCCGGTAGGTCTTTGAGATTCCTTTCATTTCGATCATTGTCTTTTGCTCCTTGTCTGAAAGATGGCCCCGGGGCGGTCAGACCAGCGGATGGCGATCAGGCGCGCCATCATGGCCTTAAAGGCCGGCGGGAGACAGCTCCGCCCGCAAGCTGAACAGGAGGTCACGAGCCTTCCCCGTCCAGAGCGGAGCTGCCCTCTTTCCAGAGCCGGAGTGGGAACTCCGGGACAAAAAGGACATTTATTTTAGCATGTGGGGCAGAATATGTCAAGGATCAGGCTTTTCATTTTCAGGGGTTCCGCTACCCATCCACAGGGGAAAAAATCCCTATGGACGGTTAGGGGCCGTTTTCGGCGGTGAAATGACAGGCTGGATCGGCGGAGCGGCGAAAGAGAGGACCGCCATATGGCAATCCTCTCTTTATTCGCAATTTACTTTCCTGCCCGGTCAATCATTTCTCGTTATAGCCGAAAATATCAATCATCAGACGTACGCCCAGACAAAAGGCATGTTCAAAAAGATCTACCGCATCTTCTACGTCAGCCTGCGATTCCAATTCTTGCATTTCCGCAAACTTCTTGTATTCTTCAGGTGACAGCAGGTTTTTGAAATGCTGTACTATGTCATCAATTTTATCAGTAAGCGCGATACGTTCAGGGGAGTACACACGCCTGCGCTCCCACGGGCTGACGTTGCCATAGTAGAGTTCGCGTATCATGGATTCTCTCATAACACATCCCCCCTGCCCTCTATCAGTTCCGCCATAAGCTGCGCCCCAAAATGGAACGCAAAACGGAAGCGGTCAAAGTCCATCATGTCCTCGACTTTACAGCTGGCATCTAAGTATGCATCCAGCAGGTCTTTTTGCTCGTCCGCCATAGAAGCGGTGAGCAATTCCAGATGTTCGTTTTTGATACGCGCCGTTCTGACAAACGGCGCGTCCTGCGCGTGAATTTTCTCGCGGGGCAGATTGTAGAGCATTTCCAGAATGTTTTCCACGTTTGAATCGTCCTTTCCTTTTTGTCCGATATTACTTGAAAGGAAAGCTGACGCATGATATAATATTTACGTCGCTTTTGCCTTTGGGCAATAGTCGGCTGGGGAAGTGGCGTGATACTTTAGCGAGTGGGCGCCACTTCCTTCTATTTCTTCTTGAGATCGTCATGTACCTTATGGACACCACGCCTAACAACTTCCGCTTTTGATACTTCAAGTTCTTCAACACACTCGTCTAGCTTCTCAGCCGTTTCTTTATCAAGGCGGACTTTGAGAGAAATGTCCTTCGGGTTATCGGTAGGACGTCCCATTTTTTTATTCCCCAACAATTATCACCTCACTTTTTGGGGTCACTAATATTATAACTTACCGACGTCGCAAAGTTAATGGTTTCTCTTTTGGGTTTTATAATTCTTTGTTCTGGTTTCTGCGTGGCTGCTGCTCCTGACGCATGATACAGTAAACGCTTCTGCGGATTTGCTCGACTTCCTTTACCTCGTTTGAACCGTCCTTTCTTTTTGTCCGATATTACTTGAAAGGAAAGATGACGCATGATATAATATTTACGTCACTTTTGCCTTTGGGCAATAGTCGGCTGGGGAAGTGGTGGATTCTTTGTGGGAGTGCGCCACTTCCCATCATTTTTCTTGTAGGCTCTCATACAGGCTGTGAACACCGCGTCTTAAAACCTCAGAGCGTGTGATATTGAGTTTTGTCATGCAATACTCAATTTTTTCCATTGTTTCCTTGTCGGCTCGTGTTTTAATCTGAGTGTCCAGTGGTTTCTCTGGATGGGGGCCTGGCTTTTTGCGTGCCAAACAGCGTCACCTCCAACTTGGGGTACAAGTTAATTTTACAACTTGGACCCCAAATTGTCAACACCCATTTTCACATGATTTATAAAACGACACCTTGCGTTCTGTGTGGCTGCTGTTCCCGCTGCTCCCGGCGCATGATACTGTAAACGCTTCTGCGGATTTGCTCGGCTTCCTTTACCTCGTTTGAACCGTCCTTTCCCTTTTTGTCCGATATTACTTGAAAGGAAAGCTGACGCATGATATAGTATTTACGTCACTTTTGCCTTTTGGCAATAGTCGGCTGGGGAAGTGGTGTGGTTCTTGGTAGGAGTGCGCCACTTCCCATCATTTTTTCAGGTCGTCCTTTAACTTCTTAATCCCTCGCCGCGCCGCTTCCATACGGGGAACCTGTTCTTGTTTGCAATATTGCTCAAGAATTTCCTTGCATTCCTCATCATATTTCACGGTCATATGATAGGGTTTCGGATTGTCAGTAGGACGCCCCATTTTTTTATCGCCCAAAATTTGTCACCTCCTACTTTGGGACTTCTTAAGTATAAACTAAAGGAACCCCAAAGTCAAGAGTTTCTATCTAAAACTTTATAATTCTTTGTTCTGGTTTCTGCGTGGCTGTTATTCCTGGCGCATGATACTGTAAATGCTTCTGCGGATTTGCTCGACTTCCTTTACCTCGTCTTTGAGTGCAAGATACGATACATTCCTTTGGGATCATACAGCAGGAGATAGTTTTATGAACGAAAAGACCTATAAATTTACCGCCCTGATCGAGCCCGTCCCGGACAAGGGCGGGGCCTTTGTCCGCTTCCCCTATGACCTGCGCCAGGAGTTCGGCCGGGGGCGAGTGAAGGTCCGCGCCACCTTTGACGGGGTGGTCTACGAGGGCAGCTTGGTCAACATAGGCGTAAAGAACGAAGACGGGTCCGTGTGTCACATCATCGGCATCCGCAAGGACATCCAGCGCAGCATCGGCAAGGGTCCCGGGGACCGGGTGGCGGTGACCATCCGGGAGCGGCCGTAGGAGGGGCGGGCCATGAAAGATTTGTTCAGTACCCTGGCGGCCCAGCTGGACCGGGGCGCGGTGCTCTGCACCATCGCGGCCAGCCGGGGCTCCACCCCCCGGGGCGCGGGGGCCCGGATGCTGGTGACGGCGGCGGGCAGAGCGGCCGGCACGGTGGGCGGCGGCGAGGTGGAGCGGCGGGCCG
>OFFX01000241.1_pt1 | contig 47477 bp, 56 predicted proteins | sample 1521511 | NCBI WGS metagenome assembly OFFX01 (sample SAMEA3504125, study PRJEB24116) | mouse gut metagenome | biome: mouse gut; feature: mouse-associated habitat; material: faeces | place: Denmark | collected 2011
CCCTCGACCTCCGGCGTGACAGGCCGGCGTTCTAACCAACTGAACTACCGCGCCACATACAATCAAAAATTTGGTGGGAACAACAGGGCTCGAACCTGTGACCCCTTGCTTGTAAGGCAAGTGCTCTCCCAGCTGAGCTATGCTCCCCAGTTGTTTCTTCCATTTGTCAGACGGCGAAAATCATTATAACAAACAATGGGGAGTATGTCAATAAGAAATTTAAAAATTTTGGCGTTACTTGGCAATGGCCTCATCCCGAAGCTTTTGCAGCTCGTCGGCGGAGTAGCGGTATACCTTGTCGCAGAACTGGCAGGTGAGCTCCGCGCCGCCCTGCTCCTGGATGAGAGAAGTGAGTTCGTCCGCGCCCATGCTGATGAGGGCACGGGAAACCCGCTCGGCGGAGCAGTAACAGCGGTACTCCACCGGGGCAGTCTCCAAGACCTCCAATTCAAATTCGGCCAGCACCGCCTGAAGCAGCTCCAGGGGGGCCATGCCCGCGTCCAACCGGGCGCTGACCGCGCCCAGCTTGGCAATGCCCCGCTCCACAGCGGAGATAACGGCGTCGTCCGCGCCGGGAAGGAGCTGGATGAGATAGCCTCCGGCGGCCTGCACGGTTTGGTCGGGGGCGATGAGCACCCCTAAGGCGCAGGCGGTGGGGACCTGCTCGCTCTCTACAAAATAAGCGGCCACGTCCTCGGCGATTTCGCCGCCCACCAGCTGTACGGAGCCGATGTAGGGCTCCTTCAGGCCCAGGTCCCTGATAACGGTGAGCTCACCGTCGCAGCCCACGGCGGCGCCTACGTCCAGCTTCCCCTTGGCCTTTCGGGGCAGGTCTACGGCGGGGTTTTGCACATAGCCCCGGACGTTGCCGCAGCTGTCGGACACCGCGGTGAGGGAGCCCAGCGGACCGCCGCCCCGCACGCGGAGGGTGACTGCGCCGTCCTTTTCCTTCATGGCGGCGCCCATCATGGAGGCGGCCATGAGCAGACGGCCCAGGGCGGCGGAGGCCACCGGCCAGCAGTCGTGAATGGCCCGCGCCCGCTCCACCGTGCTGGGGGCGGAGATGGCCATGGCTTTGACGGGGGCATCCTTGGCGATGACGCGAATCAGTTGGTCCATGTTGGGTTCAATCCTTTCTGGCGGCGAAAAACACCCGCTGCGAAGTCGGTCCCGGCGGGGTCAGCTTTTTGTCATCGTACTGGCGGACGCGCTGAAAGCCGGCCTCCCGCAGAAAGCGGTCCAGCTCGTCCAGAGTGTAGGCGTACTCCTCATGGTATTCGCCGCCCCGGTCCCACGCGCCGTCCGGGCGGCGGACAAACAGGTCCAGCCCGTAGCCGCACACGCGGCGGCGAGGGCTGTACTCCCCGCGCCAGACGCAGAACAGCTCCTCGTCCTCGTCCAAATAGGTCTGCCCTCCGGCGCTCTCCAGCGCCAGGGGGGTCTTGACATCAAAGAGGAACAGCCCGCCGGGGACCAGCGCCCGGTGCACCCGCTGAAAGGTCCGCCGCAGCGCGGCGGGGCGGGTGATGTAATTGATGCTGTCCAGACAGGACACCACGGCGTCCGCCGGCTCCAGCAGGGTGAGCCGGGACATATCCTGGCACAGAAATAGTATATCCAGCCCGCCGCATTTCTGCTGGGCGATGGAGAGCATATCGGGGGAGAGGTCCACGGCGGTCATTGCATAGCCCCGCCGGGCCAGCAGGCTGGTCAAGTTGCCGGTGCCGCAGCCCAGCTCGGCCACGGTGCGCACAGGCTGTTTCTGCCTTTGAAAATGGCGCTCAATATAATCCGCCCATTTTTTGTAGTCCACGTCGGCGGTGAGCCGGTCATAGGACTGGGCGAGAATGGTGTAGGAATCCGTCATTTCTTCAGCCTGGGCAGCACGGTCTTATAGCCGTCCGCGCCGTATTGCAGCGCCCGGTTCACCCGGCTGATGGTGGCGCTGGACGCACGGGTGCGCTGCAAAATGTCGTTGTAGATGAGCCCGTCGTCCAACAGCTGGGCGACCTCCAGCCGCTGAGCCATGGCCCGCAGCTCGGCCACGGTGCACAGGTCCTGGAAAAAAGCGCGGCACTCCTCGAGGCTGTTCAGGGCGAGGATAGCCTGGTAGAGCAGGTCGTTCTGATCGTGAAGATCCTTTTGCATATGGCATCCTCCCGTAAAAAATGGTTCAGGTCCGCGCCATGGACAAGCGGCGCGGCGACCGCTGATATTGTAGCACGCCGCTTTAAGAAAGTAAAGATAGGATTGAGAAAAATCGTGAAAAAGGGTTGCGTGAAGGGAAGATGTTGACTATAATAGAAGCCGTCGGACGAATGGGCCGGCGGGCGGAGCCGGATAAGGCAGACCAAGAGCTTGGCTGCGAATCCCGGCCCGTGGAGGTATGTTGAAATGGTAAAAGCGATTGTAGGGGCAAACTGGGGCGACGAGGGCAAGGGAAAGATCACCGACCTGCTGGCGGAGACGTCGGACGTGGTGGTGCGCTTTCAGGGCGGCGCCAACGCGGGGCACACGATCATCAACGACTATGGGCGGTTTGCGCTGCACATTCTGCCGTCGGGCACCTTCTACCCCCATATCACCAACGTGATTGGCAACGGCGTGGCGTTAGACGTGGTCAAGCTGGTGGACGAGCTGAACAGCGTTATGGAGCAGGGCGTGCCCGCCCCCAACCTGATCGTGTCGGAGCGGGCCCAGCTGCTCATGCCCTATCACGTGCTCCAGGATGGGTATGAGGAGGAGCGCCTGGGCGGCAAGGCGTTTGGCTCCACCAAGAGCGGCATCGCGCCCTTCTATTCGGATAAGTATGCCAAGACGGGCATTCAGGTGTGCGACCTGTTTGACGAGAACCGGCTGTGGGAGCGGCTGAGCCGGGCCGTGGAGGTGAAGAACATCCTGTTTGAACACCTGTACCATAAGCCGGTGCTGGACGCCAAGGCGCTGTATCATCAGCTTTTGGACTGCCGGGAGCTGATTCGGCCCTATGTGGGCGACGCGGTGGGCTTCCTCCATCGGGCGCTGAAGGAGGGGAAGACCGTGCTGCTGGAGGGTCAGCTGGGGTCCATGAAGGACCCGGATCTGGGCATCTTCCCCATGACGACTTCCTCTCACACGCTGGCGGGTTACGGCTGCGTGGGGGCCCCAGTGCCCCCTACCGCCATCCAGGACGTGATCTGCGTCACCAAGGCGTATTCCTCCAGCGTGGGGTCCAATACCGAGCCCTTTGTCAGCGAACTGCTGGGCCCCGAGGGGGATGAGCTGCGCCGCCGGGGAGGAGACAAGGGCGAGTTTGGCGCCACCACCGGGCGGCCCCGCCGGGTGGGCTGGTTTGACACGGTGGCCACCAAGTACGGCTGCATGGTTCAGGGCGCGACCCAGGTGGCGCTGACGTGTTTGGACGTGATGGGCTACCTGGATGAAATCAAGGTATGCGTGGGCTATGAGATTGACGGGGAAGTGACGGACCAGTTCCCCACCACGCCTAAGCTGATGGGGGCCAAGCCTGTGTTTGAGACGCTGCCCGGCTGGCAGTGCGACGTGCGGGGGGTTACGGACTACGATGCGCTGCCCGCCAACGCCAAGGCGTACGTGGAATTTTTGGAGGGACGGATCGGCGTGCCCATTACCATCGTATCCACTGGACCCAAGCGCCATGAGATCGCCCTGCGCAAATAGAAAAAAGAAAACGCCCTGCTCCGCAACTGTGGAGTGGGGCGTTTTATTGCGTATGTTTTAGCCTGCGCTTGGCATGGTGGTTATTGGGCCTTTTTGAGTTGGTCAACGTCCTGAGTGAGCACCCGAAGGGCGGTTTTCAGCATGGTTACGTCCGCCTCCAGCGCATCCACCCGGCTTTTTGGGGTGAGTTTTTCCAAGATGGCGTCGATGCCCTCATTCACAGCGTCAAAACGCTTTTCCACGTCCAGCTCCAGGCGGAGGTTGATTCGGGTGATGTCGTCACGCATCCTCAACTGTTCCTGGCGCATTTCCTGCTGCTCTTGGCGTATTTGGCGTTGCTCCTCGCGCATTTCCTGCTGTTCCAGGCGTATTTGGCGTTGCTCCTGCTGCATTTGGGTCAATAGCTCTAAAATCTTTTCCTCGTTGTTCATAGGGCTCCTTTCTGTGTTCCATTCGAACACACTGCTGTTTTTACCCTTTGGTGGATGGGATGCATCTTCTTACCGGCTGGATGTATTTTTTGTGAGCTCGAGCCTGCGCCTGGAAACGGGGATAGTTCTTCTTTGGGCGAGCGTACTTTGTACTCAATTATACAGCGAATAGCCGATGGTGTAAATAAAAATTTCCGCATCTGGCGATTTGTGATAAAAATCTTTTCGGCCAGGGAGTGACGGCCGTATGAAACGAGCGTTCGGATGCCAAGCCTATTCGGCACGGTATCCATCACGGGCAAAGGAGCCAGCAGCGGAGCGCCTCACCGTTTTACCCTGCGTGCATACCATGGGAGTGGAAGGGGAACGCCATGCTGGCGTCCTTTCTTATCAACCATGATCGGGAGGTACGAAAATGGCCGAATTCATTGAGCCGGGCCCCATTTGCGATACTGCCGGTATCCGCGAGGCCGTATGCATCCACACCCGAAAAATTTTTGACAGCTGCCGCGATAAAGATACAACGTCTTATATACTTTTGGGCAAAAAAATAACCCATCATTTCAAGTAGAACGAAAGCTTGAAATCCATGGGCTTTGATTTCTTTTCTTTACTGTAAACAATGTGATTGATAACAGAATGAAGCAGGGCATTTTTCGTTGCCGCGTCGCTTGACTGGTATGCGTTCAACGCATTTTTGATATTTTCCGCCTGCACACTTGGGTCAAAATTCTTAGCCTGCTCCAACTGCCGCACCGCGTCGTCCCGCTTGGCCTCCAGGCTGGACAGTTTCTCACTCACCGCGGCCATGCGCTCGCGGTAGGTCGGCAGATCATACTCGCCCATCTCCAACAGCTCATGCAGGCGCGTTTTTTGGCGGGCCGCCGCGGCCAGTTCCTTCTCCATGGCCGCGACCGCCAGTTCCAGCGGAGCTGTGTCTGTCGTGTGTTCCGGCCGCTCCTGCTCCAGCTTTTCCAGGGTCTCCGCCAGATGGTCAATGACTGCGCTCTCCACGTAAGCAAACTTAGCTGATGCACAGCAACCCTTCCTGGGGCAAAGCAAATAGGGCTCGTTTTTCATCATCAGCCGCTGCATATTCCCGCCGCAATTCGCGCATTTGATGAGCCCTGCGAGGGGGCTTTTCATTGTTCCGTCCTGTTTGGATGGCCGATATCGTCCCTGCATAATTTCCTGCGCCCTCTCATACGTCGGTGTGTCTATGATCGGCGGGTGTAGGCCGTCGGTGATGGTCCACTTTTCTCTGGGGTTGTAGATGGTGATGTGCTTTTGATTGCCTTTGGTGCTTTTTTTGATATGCGTCTTTTGGTTCCAGACGATTTTACCGATATATGTGGGGTTTGTTATGATCTTGGCAACGCTGCTGCGGTTGAATTGGGAGGAGCGATGGGGCCGCGCCCCCATTGCGTTGACCTGCCCGGCGATGTAGTTGCAGCCGTACCCATGGGTGTACAGGTCGAACATGAGGCGCACAAATTGCGCCTCCGGCTCGTAGATTTCCAAGGTGGGCTTGCGGTCGATGGTGGTTTTTTTATAGCCATACGGGGCGTTGGCCACGTAACAGCCGTCCTGAATGGAGCGCAGCAGCCCCCGGCGCAGACGTTTGTTGATGATCTTGTACTCCCGCCGGGACATAAAGGTTTTAAACTCGGCCAGCTCGTCGTCAATCTCATCTGTCAGGTTATATACCTTGTCAGGAGTTACAATGAGCGTGCCGCTGTCCCGAAAGGCATCCAGAATAATGCCCTGGTCCTTCATCCGGCCGCGGGAGAGCCGGTCCAGGTCCATGCAGAGCACCGCGTCATATTCCCCGGCCTCCACGGCCTCCAGCATTTGGAGCATTTGCGGGCGGGCATAGAGGCTTTCGCCGCTGACCACCTCCGGGAAATAGGCTACAATATCCAGGCCATGCCGGTCTGCGCACTCTGTCAGCCATTGCCTGTGATTGCGCAGGACCTCGTCCGTCTCCAGGCCTTCTTCCGCTCTGGATTTTCGGAGATATACGGCGGCGGTTTTGCCCAGCATATCTCTATCGTTTGGCGGCATATGGACTCACCTCTAATCGTCCGCCCCGGTGTGACGGCACCGGGGCGGAATTTTGCTATTCGTTTTGTTGCTTTGCCTGTTGACGGTACAGCTTTTTCAGCTGTTTTTCTGTGTAATTCGTGCCACAATACCGATTGATGAGCCGTGTGGTTATGCTCCAGCCCCAGTGGTATCGCTCGCGGTAACGGGTGAGGACAGGGAGGAGCTGCTCGGGAAAAGCAGCGGCGCTCACTGGGCTTTTTTCAACTCGGCGACCTCCTGGGTGAGCAGCCTGACGGCGGTTTTCAGGACGACCACGTCAGATTCCAGCTCGTCTACCCGGCTCTTAGGCGTCAGCTGCGCCAAAATGGCGTCGATGCCCTCGTTGACAGCATCAAACCGCTTTTCCACATCAAGCTCCAGACGGAGTTTGATGCCGGTGATGTCGTCCTGCATAGCGGATTGACCAGCTTTTAGGCCAGAAATATCTGCCTGCATTTTCTCAAACATCTTGCTGTGTTCTTCCAGGATTGCTAAAATCTTTTCTTCGTTGTCCATGGGACGCTCCTTTCCTGTGTCCGAATCGGGCACATTCTATTGTTTTGCTCTCAGGAGTAAAGGGTACAGTGTTTGTGGGGAAGTTATTTTTTGGGGGGGGCAAATATCAAAGAATCACATCTTTGCGAGAAGGTCAGCCTTTTTAGTTTGGAATTCTGCTTCCGTCAAAATGCCAGCGTCCCTTAAATCTGCCAGCTTTTTAATTTGTGTAGGTATATCATCTGAAACTGTTTTAGTTGCTTGTGTTACCTTTTCGTACTGCTCCAGTTCTATAGCAAGTAGGTTTAAAATAGTGTTAAAATTCTCTTGATTTTTACCCCAATCCGCGACACCAAACTTAGATGAGGAATGGATGGAAACTTCAGAAAATCCATCATTTGCGGGGCTAATTGCGATATTCAAGTTCTCGCCCCAAGATTTCCATGAAACACCCGTTGAAATCATAATAGTGCGCGCAGATTTATTTGAATCTTTGACAGTATAATGACTAGAATTTGATAAAGCGGTGAGAAGTGCAGAAAATGTATCGTCTGGACTATATTCAATAATTTGGTGACCTGATGTGCTTGCATTAAAAGCCATTATAATGCTCTCCTTCTTTGTGCCCGATTCGGGCACATTTTATTTTTCCCGCCCTCCGGCGGATATGACGACATCTTTTATGGGCGGGATTCTCTTTTGGAAATTACCGGTATTTACATCCAGTCTGTATTGTGAAGTATATTGCTTGTGGTATATTGAGCTTTTGGGCAAATTCTGTTCTCCTTATGCCCTTGGCAGTGATGGTTGCAAGAATGCGTTCATTCAAGGAACCGCCTCCTCTATCCATATTAAACTATGGCAAATTTGCGTTGTCAAGAAAAAATTAACTGAGTTAATTGAGAAGATTACATATGATGGAACGGATATCAACATTTTATGTTTTGTCTTTCTGAGTATTCAGCCTTGACGAAGCCGAAGTTTGAATTTTGCCGCTGAAAATCCACCCCGGCGGGGTCAATGGGACAGGTCCAGTGGCATACCCTCAAGGGGAGGCGATACCATGACGACGACCACTGAGTACAAAACGAGGACCGATGGGAAGAAAGAGTATCAGGTAAAAATCACCCGGGAGAAGGGGCTCCAAACGGTGACGATTGATGGGCAGCCCACCCTGGTGGAGCAGGTCACGACCATCGAGGGGCCGGGGAACATGGGCACAAGTAGGGCCTATACCATCGCCCGCGAGCCGAAAAGCCCGGAGGAGGAGGCCGCGTTTTTGGCCAATGTCCGGGAGGTTGTTGCGGCCGGACTGATTGGGCAGGGAATTTGGTGACGGCTTCAGGCGGTTAATCCCGCCGCAGGACAAGCCTTGCCCCGGAAATGAAAAAATTTTTGCTAAAGGGCGCTGGCGATGCACAAAATCATGAAACTTATCCCAGGTTTGCCGGCAGGGGCGGATGGGATGGTGCGGCTCGCTACCACGCCCTATGGGCCAGACCCGCGCAAGAGCAAGTTCGCGTTGGGGAGGACGGTTGACTGATAATTCAACGCTATGTTGGAGGGGAGGTCAACCGCCGGAAAGGATGGTGGATTTGTGGTGGACGCGATGAGGCGGATCCGGGAAGGCGCGGGGGCGGCATGAGCCAGATTCAGGCGAAGATGGTGATTCAAGAGTCAGTTGAACGGATGAGGCGGCGTCTCATGGACCACCTGAGCGGCTGATCTGGCAGAGCACATTCCATAAAAGGAGGCGATGCCTATGGTTACAAACAACGACATTGCAGACGCTATAGCGGACTTGGTGGAGAAGGCTTTTCCGGGTGAAAAGCTCTACCGGGATTACACCCCCACAGGATTTGAGCGGCCCAGTAATTTGCTGGCGCTTTCCGAAGGCGGGAAGTTTTTCCCCAACGCCTCCTGCGGCGGGGTGGAACTGCGGCCCAAATTCACCCTGACCACCTTTGTGCCGGTGGACGCCTATCACCAGCAGGACGACCAGGAGCTGGCCCGGCGGCAAATGACGCTGCTGGGACTGTTCCTGCCTGGGTATATCAGGGTCAAGGACCGAGCGCCCCGTGTGCTGGACGAGGGGGAGATGGACAACGGGATGGACTTTGCCGCCGTTACCGTCACCCTGAGCTATACGCTGAGCCGGCAGGACTTTATGCAGATGCAGCAACTGCCCGACATGGGCGCGCTGCACATCAAACAGGAGGTAACAACACATGGCTAAACTCACAAGTCCCCAGATTTCGGTGACCTTCACCGAGCTGGGCATCTCCGCCATCACCCGGGGGAGCAAGGGCACGGTGGCCCTCATCGTCCGGGACGAGGCGGCGCAGGCTCCCTTTTCCATTACCCAGGCCAGCCAGACCCCGGCTGTGCTGGGCAAGGAGACACAGGACTACATCAAGCGGACGTTCCTGGGCTATGTCACGCCGCCCAGGAAGGTGATCGTCTATGTGCTGGGGGAGCAGGAGGAACTGACGGCCGCCCTGGATTACATGGCGGCCCAGACGTTCGACTACATCTGCGGCCCGGCAGGCTGCACGGAGCAGGAGGCGGCGGACATCGCCAGCTGGGTGAAAAGCCAGCGGCTGAACAATGGGGCCAAGTACAAAGCGGTGCTGCCCAACCACCCGGCGGACAACTACGCCATTGTGAACTTTACCGGGGACGCCATGACGGACGGCACCACGGTATGGGCCACGGCGGAATACTGCTCCCGGATTGCGGGGCTGCTGGCGGGCACGCCCATGAAGATTTCCGCCACCTACGCGCCGCTGCCCGAGCTGAGCGACTGCGCGCGGCTGACCAAGGATGAGAGCGACGAGGCGGTGGGAGCCGGGGAGCTGGCCCTGCGCTGGGACGGGCGGAAGGTGAAGCTGAACCGGGCGGTGACCAGCCTGATTACCACCAGCCAGGGGATGCTGGACAGCTTCAAGAAAATCAAGATTGTGGAGATCATGGACTTGATCCGCACGGACATCTCCGCCACCGCCGAGGACGAGTACGTGGGCAAATATGCCAACAGCTACGACAACAAGATGCTGCTGGTGGCCGCCATTCGGGGGTACTTCATGGGGCTGGAGCGGGACCAGTTGGTTCAGCCGGGGTACACGGTGGACATCGACGTGGACGCACAGGAACAGTACCTGGCCAGCCGTGGGATGGACACCGAGGCGATGAGCGAGCGGGAGCTGCGGGAGGCGGACACCGGCTCCCAGGTGTTTATTTTGGTGCGGTGCAAGATTCTGGACGCGATTGAGGATATCCTCGTTGCGGTGGAGATTTAAGGAGGAGAGCATATGGCAATGTTAGACCAGCGGGTGATCTCCGGGACCTGGGGCGAGGTGTGGGTGGACGGCGAGCTGTGGGCGGAGCTGAGCGCGTTCCAGGCCAAGTTCGCGTTTAACAAGACGGACGTGAACCTGTGCGGCGAGATGGCGGTGGGCAGCAAGGTGACCAGCATCAAGGGCACCGGGTCCATCACCGTCAACAAGGTGTACACCCGCAATGTGAGCCGGGCGGACCAGCTCATGGAGGGACGGGACATCCGGGCCACCATCGTGGGCAAGCTGGCCGACCCGGACGCCTACGGCGCGGAGCGGGTGGCGCTTTACAACGTGAGCTTCGACGACGAGACCATTATGGATTTCCAGGCCGGACAGGTGGGCAAGACCACCCACCCGTTCACGTTCACCCGGCGGGAGTGGCTGGACGTGATTCAGGCGCAGTAAACTGGGCGGTCTGGCCGCGCCTGCGCTCGCTTTGGGGCGGCGATAGGCTACAGGGCGCTGATCGCCGCTCCTGCGTTCGCACAGACGCGGCCAGGCCCCACGAAAACAGAAAGCGAGGGAATCTAAGTTGAGCAAGTTTTTGGATCAGATGCTCCGCCCGGAGGCGGCGGACGTGCAGAAAACCCTGCCCACGGCCAAGTACGAAATCAAACGGCTGAGCCGGGCGCTGGGCGAGCCGGTGGCGGTGGAGCTGCGGGCGCTGCCCTACGGCAAGGCGGAGGAGCTGAGGGGAATAGAGCACGACCAGGAAATCCACATCCTGCTGGCGGGGTGCGAGGAGCTGCGGGACGAGGGACTGAAGGCCAAGTTCGGCGGGGCCACGCCGGCGGAGACGGTGAAGGCCATGCTGCTGCCGGGGGAAATCGCGGACCTGTCCCGGGCGGTGGAGCGGCTGAGCGGCTACCGGCAGAACACCATCCGTGAGATAAAAAACGGATAGAGGAGGGCAGCGACCCGGAGCTGTCCCTCCTGTACTGGCTGTTCCGCCACAAGGGGGTAATGCCCTGGGCGGCGTATGAGCAGCTGCGCCGGCCGGGGTGCCGGGATTTGACCTACGCCTTCGCCAGCCGGGAGAGCGAGGGGTGGGGTAAAAAATAACGCCGCCCCGGAGGGGGCGGCGGAAAGAAGTTAGGAAAAGCGGCTAAAAGCAACTGGCGTACAGCAAGAGGCACATAAAAGAAATGACCAAGGTCGGCACAGCAACCCATAGAAGATATTGTTTCATCCTTTTACTCATAGTGGAGGCCTCCTTTAATTATTTAATATATCACAAATTTCTCGAAATTGCAAGGGGTGAAGCCATGCCAAATGAGAGCTTGAATATCTATCTGACCGCTGTGGACAAAGCATAGTAGGTGGTGGGGCGGGCATGAAAACACCGCCCCGGAGGGGGCGGCGGGTTAAAGAGATTGAATGGCAATTAGAAAGGCGATTACAAAACAAATCCAGCCAGCGATAAAACGCGGGTTTTTGGCCAAATCAGATAGGGAGGAAAAGGATGTAACCTGGAGCATAAGGGAATAGAACAAAACGCCGCCGATCGTTCCAAATAATCCTACACCTAAAAGTGATGTCAATGTGTCCATTATGTCACCTCCTTTATTTTTAATTTACCACACATTATTCAAAATCGCAAGAGGTGAAACCATGCCGAATGAAAGCCTAAATATCTACCTGACCGCTGTGGAGAAGGCAGCTTCGGCGGAGGGGCGGGCATGAAAACACCGCCCCGGAGGGGGCGGCGAGGCAGGGTCAAAGGCTGTACAGCCACAGCGTAATTATGCCACAGACTACTAAAACGATGATCCAAATTGTTAGCCTTAGCTTCCAATATTTTTTTTCCTGTTCACTCATATTTTTCCATTCGTTCATGACCAACCCTCCTTTTATTTAGTATATCACAAATAAACCATGCGTCAAGAGGTGAAACTATGCCGAACGAAAGCCTGAATATATATCTGACCGCCATAGATAAGGCGTCTCCGGTGCTGGCGTCCATCACGGACAAGACGAAGGCGCTGAACAAGGAGAGCCAGCAGCTCCAGCAGACCTATGACGCGCTGCAAAAGGCCAATAGAAGCCTGATCGAGCGAAAAACGGAGCTGCAAAGAAAGCTTCAAGAGGTGAACGAGGAGGTCAAGGCGGCCCGAAAGAGCTTCCAGACGCTGGGGGACGAGGCCAGCAGCAGTGCCTATGAAAAGGCCCAGGAGAAGCAGCAAAAGCTGCGCAACGAAATCGCGGCCACCACCAAGGCGCTGGGCGAAAACCAAAAGATGTACAAGGAGAACATTGAGATCATTCGCAAAGAGGAGCTGAGCGGAAAAGAAGGTTTCCCACTGAGTGCATTTATTAAAGGACTTGGATTAGATAAGCAACTGGGGGCTTTAGCCCAATCAGCAACAAGCGCCGTATTGTCCAGCGGTTTGGGCACCGATATGGGCGGGATGATTTCCGGGGTTCTGGGAAGCGCAGTCAGCGGCGGCTTGGCCGGAGCGGCAATATTTGGTGTGCCGGGCGCGGCTATTGGGGCGATGGTAAGTGGAGTCACCAGCCTGATGTCGGGCGCAATAGAGCAGTGGACAAACAAAGACGACGCCTTCAAGGACTATTACGGCGGGCTGTATGAGGACGTGAAGGGCCGGTCCGGGGAGATGGTGGAGAGCGGCTCGACCATTGCCGGAAGCCGGGAGCAGACCCGGATGGCCTTTGCCCAGCGGCTGGGCGGGGAGGACGAGGCCAGAGAATACCTGGGCAGGGTGGAGACCATGGCGGCCAAGACCAACTACGACTACGACGAGATCACGGGCTACGCCAAGCTGCTGCTGAACAGCTATGACCCGGATGAGGCGTTGGATGTCCTGCAAAACCTGTCCGACGCCACAGCAGGGCTGAATCTCAGCTCCAGTGACGTGAACATGATGATCTCCGGGCTGTCCCGAATGCGCACCACGGGCAAGGCCACCCAGGAATATCTGAACTACTTCCGGGAGCGGGGGGTGGACGTGGACCAGGCGCTGGCGGATGAGCTGGGCGTGGACAAGAGCACTGTGTCCGGGATGGTGAGCAAAGGGCAGGTGGGAGGCGAGGACGCGGCGGCGGCCATCCTGGCGTTCATCGAAAAGGAGTTCGGCGGGCTGTCCGACGACCTGGCGGGCACCTATGACGCCATGGCGGACAACCTGGGGGATTTGACGGCATCGCTGGAGGCCAGGGGCGGAGACGCCTACAATGAGCTGCGCAAGCAGGGCATAGGCGCGGAGATGACCGCCCTGGGCGGCGAGCTGGGGGAGGCCATGGGGGAGATCAACGCCATCATGGGGGAGAACCAGGCCCGGCGGGAGAACCTGGAGGAGCAGTATAGACGGGAAGTGCTGAATGCGGTGCTCAACGGTGAGCAGGGCGAGCTGTGGAGTAAGTTCAGCGAAGACCAACAGAACACGCTGACCCAAATGTCTCAGGAGTACGCCGCCCTGAAGGAACGATATGACGAAAGCGAGGGCGCAGACTGGGAAGCGGGGGCAGAGTTGGAGAAGCTCTATGAGACGGCTCTGACTATGGGTCAGTCGTATTTTGACGCGAGTGATGAAGTTCAGCGACTCAACGAAATTGAGATTGATGAAATTACGATGATTCGGGAAAATACGGCGGGGCTGATGGGGATTGTTGATAACATCTATCAGCAAACCCAGGAGCTGAGCAAGGGGCTTGCCGCGGTTAAAATTGATTACGGCGATGTGGATTATAGCACCATGATATATACGGACGACGGAGGGAACCTCGTTTATGGCCCAGATGCGCAGTTAGGAGACGGCCGGTATGATGACGGCGGGAATTTCCATCCCTACGCCTTCGGCCTGGACCGGGTGCCCTATGACGAGTACCCGGCGCTGCTCCACGAGGGAGAGCGGGTGCTCACCGCCGCCCAGGCCAGGGCTCAGGACGCGGCGGGAGAGAGCGCCGGGGGTATCCAGCTCGTGGTCACGGGCAACAGCTTCAGCGGGACCAGCGAGGAGATGGCGGAGCAGATGTGGGCCGTCATTGTGCGCAGGCTGGAGCAGGAGGCGGTGGCCCGAGCGCCGAAATAAAAGCGGACGCCGGATGGCTCCGGCGCCCGGTTAGGCTCCCTTTTTCGGTTTGTACTGCTCATCGCCGCTTTCAATATACTTGATGAGATTGATAATCTCTTCTGCGGTCCAGCCAGCGCTCTGCAATGCTTCAATCAACCTGTAATTTTCCTGCATATTCACCATATCCACTCCTTTCCGCAACTATTATAACATGGCGGCGGGGGAATGGCAAGAGGAGGTTTTATGGAGCGGGTTATCGTGTTAAAAAATACGGACACCGGGCAGGCGCTCACCCTGCCCATTACCCCCAGCGGCTACCCCATGGGGGCGGGACGGGGGGTGGAGCGGCTGGATATGGCCCAGACGGGGCAGATCGCCCTGCCGGGGCTGAAGGGGCTGTTCAGCGGCCAGCTGGAATTTGAGCTGCCCGCGCGGCAGTACCCCCACATGACCGCCGGGGCGGTGACGCAGCCCCAATACTACATCGACCTGCTTACCGAGTGGAGCCGGGAGGCCCAGGTGTGCCGCTACATCGTCACGGGCACGGCAATCAACATCCCGGTGCTGCTGGGGATGCTGGAGTATGGAGAGGCGGACGGCACCAACGACGTGCAGTGCAAGCTGCCGCTGTACGAGTACCGGGTGCTGGACGACGTGGTGGTGGAGCGGGCGACCCAGAACTACAGCCGGGCGGCGGAGGCGTCCGCCCAGCCGGAGGCGGCGGAGCGGTACACGGTGGAGCGTGGGGACAGCTTGTGGGCCATCTGCCGCAGGGTGTACGGCGACGGGTCGCTGGCCTACAAGCTGGCCACCGCCAACGGCATCGCCAACCCCAACCTGATCTACCCCGGCCAGGTGCTCACCCTGCCGGACAAGGGGACCCTGGCGGGCTATGCGGCCACGCCGGCCCCGGAGTGCGCGGGGAGCGGCGATGGGGCGAAAGGCGTGGAACTGACGGCGCTGGAGGCAGGGGTGACGGCCGCGCTGGCGGCGGCCAAGGCCCCGGGAAACGCGGCGGCCCAGGGGGCAGGGGTGACAGCTGGGTCGGCGATGTCCAGGGTACTGGGAAATGCGGCAGTTCAGGATGCGGCGAAGCTGGCGGCCCGCGGGGCCATCGGTTTGCGGTGAGGAGGGGCGCACATGGACCAGCCCTATCTGAAAATCCGGGCCACCGACCCGGACGGGACCACGGCCAACATCACCGAACTGTGTAAGTCCATCACCTGGTCGGGGGACTGGCGCAACGCCGCCCGGACGCTGCGCTACAGCCCCGTGGCGTGCCAGGACGATCCGCGCCTGCCCCGTGCGCCTACGCAGCTGGGCGGCTCGGTGCAGTTCTGGCACGAGGGCGAGCTGCTTATGGACGCCTTTGCGCTGGAGCGCAGCCGGGACAGCCTGGGCAAGACCATTGACGTCACAGCCTATGACCGGGGGATTTACCTCACCCGAAACAGCGCGTTTCTCCGGGTGGACGGACAGACGCCGGAGGGAGTGACCGCCGCGCTGTGCGGACAGTTCGGCATCCCCGTGGGGAGCCTGGCGGCCACGGGGGTGGCGCTGACGAGGAACTTTCTGGGGGTGCCGCTGTACAAGATCATCATGACGCTGTACACTCTGGCGGCGGACGAGACGGGAAAGCAGTACCGCATCCGCTTTCGAGGGCCCCGGCTGGAGGTGGTGGAGATGGCGGTGTCGGAGGAGACCATCCTGCTCAAGCCGGGGTGCAACCTGCTGGGATGCGTCACCAAGGAGAGCGCCAGCGCCATGACCAACAGCGTGGCCATCTACGATGAGCAGTGTAATCTCATCTCCACCCAGCAGGACGAGGCGGCGGTGAAGCTGTACGGGCTGATGCAGGCGGCTATTCGGGCCAAGTCCTATGACGACCCGGAGGGGCACGCTCAGCAGGTGCTGAAGGAGAACGGGCTGAAGACCACTATCACTCTCACGGCGCTGGGGAACCTGAAGCTCATCACCGGCAACACCGTGGCGGTGGAGGAGCCGGTGACGGGGACTTATGGGCTGTTCTGGATCATCTCGGACAGCCAGAGCATCACCCGGAATATATACCAGTCCAAGCTCACGCTGTCGCTGGAGGGGCTGATGGACCGGCAGACGGCGGGGAGTTTGCCGACGAAATAAACGCCGGTGTCCGAATCGGACACCGGCGGAGGCGGGCTACTGAACGCCCAGCTCTTGTTTCAATGCATTTTGAAGAACGCGGGAGAAGTTGACCCCCTTTTCTTCGGCCAGCTGGTTGAGCCAGGAGGGGATGGAAAGCGTTTTCTTCACCGATTTGCAAAAATGAGTGCGTGCGTATTCCGATGCGTCTACCGATACAAGGGTGACAAAGGAGTTTTGCCCTGCCTCGACCTCCAGTTCCGCCGCGACAGCATCGAGGGAAACGCTGGTGAGTTGGGAGGGGGCGGGCAGAGAATCACCATCGCGCTGGGCCGACCACACAAGTCCGGCCAGCAGATCAATGGCCATAGCCATAGCTTCATCCTGCGTCTCGCCGCAAGTGGCGCAGCCAAAATCAGGAAAAATGACGGAGTAGCCGTTGGCTTCCTCTAAAAAACAGGCTGGATATACAGATAACATTTAATATATTCCTCCATACAGGGGGCACAAAATACTAACAAAGATTTTAATTAGGGCAAAGGGGCTACTTCAGCCCGGCTTGCTTCATAATAGAGTGTTCCACCGATTTCGTCAATTCTTTACAGTGAAATGGGATTGTAACCTTTCCGGGTTTGCTTGGGTGGATATAGTGACGGTGGGAACCGACTTGATTTTTGAGAATCCATCCATCGTCAAAAATCAACCGTTCCAGTTCAAGCGGTCGCTTTGGCATCGTCAGACCTCCTTACTGTCCCAATATAACATACAATACGTATTCTGTCAACACGTATTTAGCAAGGCGGTGAAAATTTTGGAAGAAAACCCTTTTGCCCGGTTTTTGGCCATGGTGCAGGAGCAGTCGGCGGACACCGGGCCGGCGGGAGACAGCGCCCAGGCGGGGCTGGGGGCCGCGCCGGCGCGGATGCGGCTGGGCCGGGTGGTGAGCGCCGCTCCGCTGACGGTGCGGGTGGCGGGAATCGTCCAGCCCACGAAAGCCCTGCGCATCAATGAGCGGCTGGTGAAAGGGGCCGGGTGGAAAACCAAAACCACCAGCCCCAACAGCGACTACAACGGTTTGACGGGGCCCATTGAGGGGCCCGTGTCCACGCCCCACGGGACGGGGGCGCTGATCGCGCTGACGGACGGCCGGGTGCACAGCCCGGACACCGTGATCGACGAGGCCCGGGTGGAGCAGCTGGAAATCGACCTGGAGGCGGGGGACGAGGTGCTGCTGCTCACCCAGGACGACCAGGTGTTTTATATCGTGATGAAGGTGGTGGACGCGGTGTGAGTATTTTCCCTATGATTTCGCCGGAGGCGTCCCAGGGTGCACAGGCACAGGCGCTGCCGCTCTACAAAGAGGTTGCCTGGGATTTTGAGCAGGATGTGCCGGTTTTCCGTCAGGGTGAGCCGGTTGTGGTGACCGGGAAAGAGGCGCTGAAGGTGTGGATTTGGCGGGCTATCCGCACGCCGCGGTTCCGCTACGAAATCTACACCTGGGCCTATGGCTCGGAGTTTGAGAGCCTGCTGGGGCAAGCCTATACCGACGCGGTGAAGACCGCCGAGGCCCCCCGGTATCTTCGGGAGTGCCTGCTGATTAATCCCTACATCACGGCGGTGAAGAATATCGCCGTCAGCTTTGAGAGCGCGAAGCTCACGGTGGCCGGGACAGCGGTCACCATTTACGGGGAGGTGGAGTTCCATGAGCTTATTTGAGGGGCTGACGCCGGAGACCATCCTGGAACGGGTGCTGGGGCGGATGGACACGGACTTGCAGACCCGGGAGGGGTCCTACGCCTACGACCAGGCCGCGCCCATGTGCATGGAGCTGTGGCGGATGTACATGACCTTTGAGGAACTGGTGGAGGCGTTCTACGTCAACGAGAAAAGCGGCAGGTATCTGGACGACCACGCACGGCTGTTTGCCATGACGCGCCGGGAAGGGGCGAAGGCCGCGTGTGAAATTGCCATGGAGGGCAAGGCCGGAACGGTGGTGCCCGCCGGGACGAGATTTTACACGGAGGACGGATTGGAGTTTGGTCTGGCCGCCGACGTGGCCCTGACCGACGGCCACGGAACGGGGCTGCTGCGGGCCGCGAAGGTGGGCCAGGGGTATAACGTCCCCGCCGGGCGGGTGAGCCAGATTCTGGGCAATGTCCGGGGGCTGGAGTTCTTCTCCTGCGGCCAGGCCGAAGGGGGCGCGGACCCGGAGAGCGACGAGGCCCTGTTTGCCCGCATCGACGAGCGGCGCAAGCGGCCGCCCACCAGCGGAAACCCAGACCACTACCGCCAGTGGGCGTTGAGCGTGGACGGGGTGGGCGATGTGCGGGTAACCCGGCTGTGGCGGGGGCCGGGGACGGTGAAGGTGCTCATCTGCGGCTATGACCGCCTGCCGGTGGACGAGGCGGTGGTGGAGCGCTGCGCGGAGTACATCGAGACCCAGCGGCCCATCGGCGCACAGGTCACGGTGAAGTCCGCCACGGCCTGCCTCATCCGCGTTGCGGCGCGTTTGACGCTGCTGCCCGGCGCGGCCCCCGCCGCCGTGGCGGAGGAGCTGCGGGAGCTGACGGCGCAGTATCTGGCCGAGACGGCCTTCCAGGAGTTCGTGGTCTACGCCCACCGGGTGGGGGCGCTGCTGATGTCCATTGACGGCGTGCTGGACTACAGCGGGCTGACCATCAACGGCCGGGAGGGAAACCTGACGCTGGACGGGGACAGCGTGCCGGTGCTGGAGGGGGTGGAGCTGACATGAGCGCACAGCCGGAGTGGGGCAGGGAGCTGACAGAGTGGCTGCCGGAGAACTATCCGGCCAGCCGGGAGACCGTGGCGTTCCAGGAGGCGATCCAGCCCGAGATCGGGGCGCTGTGGCGGCTGCGGGAGGAATTTCTGCTCCAGCTCAACCCCTATACCGCCACCTGGGGGCTGCCCCTTTGGGAGCGGGCCCTGGGGCTGACGGCCGGCAGCGTCCTGGAGACCGACGTGCGCCGGCGGGCGGTGGTGGCCAAGCTCCAGGGGCTGGGCACCACCACGGTGCCGGTGATGCGGGACCTGGCGGAGACCCTGCTGGGCGCGCCGGTGCGGGTGACGGAGTATTACAATGAGTACCGGGTGGAGCTGGAGACGGACGGCGGGGAGACGCTGCCCGGTGGAGCGCTGCCCCTGAGGGAGCGGCTGGAGGCGATTATGCCGGCGCACTTGGACTGGCAGGTGCTGATCCGCACCTGGGCGCAGTACGTGGTCCGCGTGGTCACGGGCCCGCGCTGCTCTACATCGGCTCCGCCGAAGCGGACCATGGAGATGCCGCCGCAGCATATCCGATACGGGATTGGGCTGGGTCCAAAATTTTCTGAGACCGCCCCCCCTGTATATTTTGAGGAGCCCCGCAGCGCTGCGGTGGCCTGCGCCGGCAGGCTGGGCGGGCCGGTGTCCATCATCACGGCGCTGCCGGAATTTCAAAGGAGGTAAGACTTATGGGCTATGCGAGTACGCTCACCCAGGCCGGATTTGCCCTCCAGGCCAAATTGTTCGCCGAAGGGGGCGACCTGCACATCACCCGGGTGGCGGTGGGCAGCGGAATCCCCGCCGACGGGGCGGACCTGACCGAGATGACGGCGCTGGTGCAGGAGCGCAGCGCGGCTACATCTACCACCCCCGTGCGCCGGGGCTGCGCCGTGGACTTCTTCATTGAGTACCGGCCGGACCTGAACCCGGAGATCACCGAGGCGTTTCAGATTACCGAATACGGCGTGTTCGGGCTGGGCGCGGAGGGGGAGGAGCAGCTGCTGTTCTACGGCGATGTGAGCCATTTCCCGGAGACGGCGGTGCCGGCGCAGTACGGCGGGTCGGTGCGGCGCTATCCTGTCCATGTGGAGATCGGGGCCAAGGCCGGAGCGGTGCTGGACTATCCCGCGGGGGCTTGGTGCACCTATGAGGATATGGCCGCGCTGGCGGGTGCTTTGGCCATCCGTCAGGTAGACCTGACCCTCCCCACGGACGGTTGGACGCAGGACGCGGAGGGGCGGTACGGGTACCGCATTGAGCTGCCGGTGGAAGGGGTGACGGGAGAGACGATCCCCAGCGCCGCCATATTGCCAGACAGCGAGGAGGCGGCCATAGCGTGCGGGCTGTGCAATGCGGCGCAGACGGGGGGCGGTGTGGTAATCTTTCGAGCCGGAACCGTTCCCGCCCGGGAGATTGCCCTGTCCCTGGCCCTGCTGCGGGACAGTACGGGGCTGGTGCTGTCCACGGCGGGAGGGGCTGTGAATCTGCCGACGGCCACCGCGACATCTCCCGGGGTCGTGAAGCCTGGGCCGGGGCTGCTGGTGGACGAGGAGGGCACCCTTTCCGTGGAGGTTACAAGCGATGATGGAGCCAGAGAAGTGCTGGATGGGGTATTCGGCCCCGGCGATTGACCACGGCTACAATGGGCGGACGCCCGTTGAGCAGATAAAAATTTTTAGGAGGAAGCGGATATGCCCAATGAGATGGACAAGAACAAACTGACCAAGCTGTCGGCGCTGGAGGATCTGGCGCGGCGCGCCAAGGCGGCCAGCGACGCGGTGGACCGGCGGGTGAGCGCCCTGGAGGAGATCGTGCCCACAAAAGTGTCCCAGCTGACCAACGACAGCAAGTATCAGACCGAGACGGACGTGGCCGCCGCCGTGGCCGGCGCGGACCACCTGAAGCGCAAGATCGTGACCAGCGTGGACGCCATCGACAAGACCGCCGCCGACGCCGCGCAGTACATCTACATGGTGCTGAAAAGCTCCACTAACATCATTGTGGAGGTGCTGAAACGGCTGACCTGGGAGAAGCTGCCCACCAATATCCTGCCTTCGCGGTGGCCATGGCGCTGACGCTGCTGGCGTTCTTCGCTGTGTGCCAGATCGGCGGCATTGCAGTCAAATGGTACATGGTGGCCGGCGCTGTCATCCTGGGCGTGTTCGTGGCCTACGCCGCCATGTTTGGCTTTGATAAGCTGCGGCAGACACTGGAACAGATCAAGGGCATCCAGGAAAAGAATCAGTGACCGATTCGGTCAAAGACCCCCCGTCACGTACACCGTGGCGGGGGGTTTTTGTTGCGCAATGACGAAAATATGCTATAATGCTTTTGTCGAGCAGAGCATAACGAGGTGGCGCGCCTTATTTATATAGGGTGCGATATCTTACGATAAAGACTGTGTAGAGGACCTGCGACTCTACCCCACCGTCAGCTCTCAGGCTGTGATTGACCGGGCCATCAGTTTAAAGGCCGGGCAGGCCGAGCTGCTGTACGCTTACATCGACGTGGAGCCTGTGGGCTTCAACCGGGGCTTTTTCACCGTAGACGTGCGCTATTTCTACCGTGTGACTGCCGACGCCTTTGTGGGCGCCGCTCGGCCGGTGTCCATCTGTGGGCTGGCGGTGTTTGACAAGCGGGCCATTCTGTTTGGAAGCGAAGGCTCCGCGAAGGTGTTTTCCTCGAACAGCAGGGTGGACGACCTGGACGAGCAGAACCTGATGAGCACGAATCTGCCCATCGCAGTGGTCAATACCGTAGACCCCATTATCCTGAGTATGCGCCTGTCCGACCCCTGCGAGGGGCCGGTGTGCCCCTGCGGCGATGCGGCGGAGGTGCCTGCGGGCATTGCGGGCTGCTTCCCCGGGGAGCTGAACATGAGCGGCGAGGGCCGTCGGGTGTATGTCACCCTGGGCCAGTTCTCCATCATCCGCCTGGAGCGGGACAGCCAGCTGCTCATTCCCGCCTACGACTACTGTATGCCCAGCAAGGAGTGCAGCGCCGGCGGCGGCGAGGAGGATCCCTGCGCCATCTTCCGCCAGGTGCAGTTCCCCATGGAGGAGTTCTTCCCGCCCAACACCATTGCGCCTCCGGAGGGCTATCAGGAGACCAAAAACTACTGTACCTGTGGATAATTCACGGGAGCGGGACGGCTTATCCGTCCCGCTCTTTAATTTTTCATGAAGGCTATTCTCTTTTTCGCCAAAACGTGGTAAAATAACAAAATATTAAGACCGCTGGGAGGGTCCTGCTATGGATTGGAACAAGCTGTATGACCGCCTGAAGGCGAGGGTCCCGGCCCTGGAATTGCGTCGGGAGGAACCCATGTCCCGCCACACCTCCTTCCAGGTGGGCGGACCGGCGCCCATTATGGCCCTGCCCAAAAACGAGGACGAGGTGCAGCAGGTCCTGTCCGTGGCCGCGCTGGAGTTTGGCGTCAAGCCCTTCTTCATGGGCAGAGGCACCAACCTGCTGGTGTCCGATGCGGGGGCGGACCTGCTGGTGATAAAAGCCTACGACGGCCTGAACCGGCTGGAGCTGCTGCCCGAAGGAGAGTGGCCCGGGCACCGTACCATCACCGCCGGGAGCGGCGTATCCCTGGCGCGGCTGGCCGGCTTTGCTCTGGAGTGCGGTCTCACCGGGTTGGAATTCGCCCAGGGCATCCCCGGCAGCGTGGGGGGCGGCGTGTACATGAACGCCGGAGCCTACGGCGGGGAACTGGGGCAGGTGATCTCCAGCGTGTCCTGTGTGAGCTGTCCCTCCGAGGAAGATGTGCGGGAGTACATCAACCCTCAATTCTCATACCGCCACAGCCAGTTCCAGGGGCAGGACGACTTTATTCTGCGGGCGAGCTTCTCGCTGAAACCGGGCGACCCCGCCGAAATCCGCGCGAAAATGGACGACTTTGCCCAGCGCCGCCGGGAAAAGCAGCCCCTGGAATACCCCAGCGCGGGCAGCACCTTCAAGCGCCCCGCCCCGGTGGACGGGAAGCCCGTCTACGCCGCGGCCCTCATTGACCAGTGCGGGCTGAAGGGGATCGCCGTGGGCGGGGCCCAGGTGTCGGAGAAGCACGCGGGCTTTATCGTCAACCGCGGCGGGGCCACCTGTGATGATATTGTAGGGCTGATGGCCCAGGTGCGGGAGCGGGTGTTCCGGGAGACGGGCGTTACCCTGGAGCCTGAGGTGCGCTATCTGGGGAAGGAGGGAGAACAGTGGAATTTCTGATTGTGTCCGGCCTGTCCGGGGCGGGCAAGTCCACCGTCATGTCCATCTTGGAGGACAGCGGCTATTTCTGCGTGGACAATCTGCCCCCGGTGCTCATCCCCAAATTCGCCGAGCTGTGCATGGCGGGCACCGGGGCCTATGAGCAGGTGGCCATGGTGTGCGACATCCGGGGCGGAGAGAACTTCGACGGTTTATTCGAGGCGATGGATTCCCTGAAGGCCATGCAGTTCCAGTATAAGGTATTGTTTGTGGACGCGGACGACGCCTCCATCATCAAGCGATATAAGGAGACCCGGCGCAGCCATCCCCTCATGGGGGAGGCGGGCAGCCTGTCCCGGGCGGTGGAGCGGGAGCGGACGGCGATGGAGCCGGTGCGCGCCCACGCGGATTTCGTCATCACCACCACCTCGCTGCCGGTGCGCAAGCTGCGGGGGCAGGTGCTGGATATGTTCGCACCCAACCGAAAGAGTGTGAATGAAATGAGCGTCACCGTCACCTCCTTTGGGTTCAAATACGGCCTGCCGCTGGAGGCGGACCTGGTATTTGACGTGCGTTTTCTGCCCAACCCCTTCTATATTGAGGAGCTGCGGCCCCAGACAGGGCTGGACGAGGGAGTGGCGGACTATGTATTTGCAAACCCCACCGCCCAGGAGCTGCTGGAGCGGCTGCGGGGGCTGATGGATTTTCTGCTGCCTCATTTCGTAGAGGAGGGCAAGAGCGCCCTGGTGATCGCCATCGGCTGCACAGGGGGCCGGCACCGCTCGGTGGCGGTGACTCACGCACTGTGCGAGTACATTCAGGGCTTGGGCTATGCCGCCGGTGAAACCCACCGGGACATGACGAGGGCGTAATATGGGAGAATTGAAGCTGCGCAAGGGCCCCGCCATTGTGGCCCTGGGCGGCGGCCACGGGCTGTCCGCCATTTTGCGGGGACTGAAGCTGTACACCGACGACCTCACCGCCATTGTCACCGTGGCCGACGACGGCGGCGGCTCGGGCGTGCTGCGGGAGGACTTGGGGATGCCCCCGCCGGGGGACATCCGCAACTGCATGGAGGCGCTGGCGGACACAGAGTCGCTGATGCAGCAGCTGCTGGCGTACCGCTTTCCGGACGGGCGGCTGGCGGGGCAGGCCTTTGGCAACCTGCTGCTGGCCGCGCTGGACGGCATCTCCGATTCCTTTGACCAGGCGGTGGCACGGATGAGCCAGGTGCTGGCCATCTCCGGGCGCATTTTGCCCGTGACCAACGCCAATGTTCAGCTGGAGGCGGCCTTTGAAAACGGCTCCAGCGTTCGGGGGGAATCCCGCATTTCCGCCGCAAAAAAGGAGCAGAACTGCCGCATTCACCACGTGCGCCTGTTGCCGGAGCACACCCCAGCCTTGCCTGAGGCGGTGGAGGCCATCCGAAACGCGGAGGTGATCCTGCTGGGGCCGGGGAGCCTGTATACCAGTGTGATTCCCAATCTTTTGGTGGACGGCATTTCGGAGGCTATTTCGGACAGCGGCGCGCTGAAAATCTATGTGTGCAATATTATGACCCAGGACGGGGAGACGGAGGGGATGACGGCGCAGGACCACGTGGCCGCCCTTTTGGAGCACGGCGGGCCGAGGCTGGTGGATTTGTGCCTGTGCAATTCCGACCCCATTGGTCCGGCGCTGCTGGAGCGTTACTCTGCCGAGGACGCGGAGCCCATGCGGGTGGACCGGCGGGAGATGGAGCTGCTGGGGGCGGAGGTGGTGTTCCGGCCGCTGATGGATTTGGACTGCGGTTATGCCCGCCACTCCGGAGTGAAGGTGGCCCGGGCAGTGGTGGAGCTTTACCAGCAGCGGGCGGATACCAAAATTTTTTGATTGATGGAAAGGAGGAGGGGGCCGTGGCCTTTTCTGCCAATGTGAAGCAGGAGCTGTGCCGGCAGCGGGTGGGCCGCCGGTGCTGCGCCCAGGCGGAGGCCTACGGCATTCTCTTGTTTTGCAGTATATTTCACACGCGTCAGGCCCGGATTGTCACCGAGTGCTCCGCGCTGAAGGAGCGGCTGCCCGTCCTGTTCCACAGGGCATTTCAGGTATCCTTCGACCAGCTCCCGGAGACGGGGGAGGGAAAGGGAGCTTTTTTGATTGAGAAGCCAGGCAAGCTGAAGGCCGTTTTCGATGCGTTTGACCTGGAGTGGGACAGCTCGGTGTCCCTGCACATCAACTTAGCCCGGCTGGAGGAGGAGCACTGCCGTACCGCCTTTCTTCGGGGGGTGTTTTTGGCAGGGGGGTCGGTGACAGACCCCATGAAGGGCTACCACCTGGAGATGGCCACCTCCCACTACCACGTAGGGAGGGAGCTGCCCGCCCTGCTGCGGGAGGCGGGCTTCGAGCCGAAGGAGACGGACCGGAAGGGGAACCGGGTGATCTACTTCAAGCAGAGCGACCACATCGAGGACTACTTGACCTTTTTAGGCGCGCCGGTGTCCGCCATGGAGGTGATGGCGGCGAAAATCGAGCGGGACCTGCGGGGGAGCGTCAACCGCCAGGTAAACTGCGACAGCGCAAACCTGGACAAAACTGTGGCGGCGGCCCGGGAGCAGCTGGCGGTGATTGAGCGCTTGCAGGAGGCGGACCGGCTGGACTGCCTGCCGGACAAGCTCAAGGAGGCGGCGCGGCTCAGAATGGAGCACCCGGAGCTGAATCTGAGCCAGCTGGCGGCGCTGTGCGACCCGCCGGTGAGCAAGTCGGCGCTGAACCACCGGATGCGGAAGCTGGTGGAGCTGGCGGGAAGTGCGGAGCAGCCGTCTGCAAAGCGTGACAAAGGAGAGGGTTAGGCCATGAGACGGTATGAGCTCCACAGCAGCCTGCCTCCGGCGAAATTGAGGGACAAGCTGGATTTGGAAGTCCGGGTACAAAACAGCCTGCACAAGAAGGCGTGTAAGGTGGCTCTGAACTGGAAGAAGGAAAACCGTTTTACGGTCTGCAGGATGAATTATGGGAGCATTTCCGGGACGTATGGAGCCGTGGGGGCGGAGCACAGGCGGGTTTTTCTGAGCGCCGGAGTGGGCGAGGGCAAATCTGTAGGCTTCTCTCCCGTGTATTGCGGACAGATTGCCCCTAATGAAGCAGGCAGCGTGATTTCCGGCTACTTCCGGCAGCCCCTATGGGGCTGGGCCGTGATTGTCGGCGGGGTATATGGCTTGGGACTTATCTCCTGCGCCGTAGCGGGGCAATATTGGATATATGTGATCGTCCTGATTCTGGGCATCCCGATGCTCCGAGACTTTTTATTCCCGGAACGAACAAAAAGCGCCGGAGAGCTGTGGGATGCGCTGGAATGCCTGATAGAAACGGTTGACGGACTTGCGGCGGAAGAATTGAAACAGAAGAAAGACGAACAAATTGAGGAGTGACCACCATGCCCTTTACCCACTTACATCTCCACACTGAATACTCCCTTCTGGACGGCGCCTGCCGCATTGAGCAGCTGATACAGCGGGTGAAGGCGCTGGGCCAGTCCGCCGTGGCCATCACCGACCACGGGGTGATGTACGGCGTCATCGACTTCTACCGGGCCTGCAAGGCGGCGGGGGTGAAGCCTGTCGTCGGATGCGAGGTCTATGTGGCCCCTCGGACCAGGTTTGACCGGGTGCACGAGCTGGACGGCTCCGCCCGGCATTTGGTGCTGCTGTGCCGGAACGAGCAGGGCTACCGAAATTTGAGCTACATGGTGTCCATGGCCTTTACCGAGGGCTTTTATATCAAGCCCAGGATTGATATGGACCTTTTGCGCCAGCACAGCGAGGGACTGATCGCGTTGTCCGCCTGTCTGGCGGGGGAGATTCCCAGGCGGCTGCGGAACGGGGACTACGAGGGGGCAAAGGCCCACGCCCTGGAAATGCGGGAGCTGTTTGGGGAGGATGGGTACTATCTGGAAATCCAGGACCACAAAATCCCCGAGCAGCAGGTGGTCAACGCGGGGATCATCCGCTTGAGCCAGGAGACCGGCATCCCCATGGTGGCCACCAACGACTGCCATTACCTCACCCGGGAGGACGCGGAGATGCAGGATGTGCTCATGTGCGTCCAGACGGGGAAGCTGGTGGAGGACGCCGACCGGATGCGGTTTGAGACGGACGAGTTTTATGTCAAAAGCGAGGAGGAGATGCGCGCCCTCTTTCCCAACTGCCCCGAGGCCATTGACAACACGCAGAAGATTGTGGACGCGTGCACGGTGGAGTTTGAGTTTGGCACGTATCATCTGCCTGAGTTCAAGCTCCCCCAGGGCTGGAAGGATTCCCCGGCCTATCTGCGCCATCTGTGCGAGGAGGGGTTTGCCCGGCGCTATCCCAATGGCGGGGAGAATGAGCGCAGGCAGATGGACTATGAGCTGGGCATCATCCAGCAGATGGGCTTTGTGGACTACTTCCTGATTGTGTCCGATTTTATCGGCTATGCCAAACGGCAGGGGATTCCGGTAGGCCCGGGGCGGGGGTCCGGGGCGGGGTCCATCGTGGCCTACTGCCTGAGCATTACCGATGTGGACCCCATGAAATACAGCCTGATTTTCGAGCGGTTTTTAAATCCTGAGCGGGTGACTATGCCTGATTTTGATGTGGATTTCTGCATCCGGCGGAGGCAGGAAGTGATTGACTATGTCTCTCAGAAGTACGGAAAGGACCACGTGGTGCAGATTGTCACCTTCGGCACCATGAAGGCCAAGGCCGCCATCCGCGACGTGGGGCGGGTGCTCAACTTCCCCTATGCCGAAGTGGATAACATCGCCAAGCAGGTGCCCTTTGACCCGAAGATGACACTGGATAAGGCGCTGGTGCTGTCCACGGGATTGAGCGATCTGTACAAGGGAGACGAGCGGGTAAAGCGGCTGGTGGACATGGCCCGGAAGATCGAGGGAATGCCCCGCAACGCCTCGACCCACGCGGCGGGCGTGGTGATCACCAAGCGCCCAGTATACGAGTATGTCCCGCTGGCGACCAACGACGGCCAGCCGGTGACGCAGTATACCATGGTCACCATTGAGGAATTGGGCCTGCTGAAAATGGACTTTTTGGGCCTGCGAAACCTGACCATTTTGGACGACGCGGTAAAAATGGTACAAAAGACCCAGCCCGGCTTTAAGCTGGAGGATATTCCGGACGACGACCAGGAGGTCTATCAAATGCTGTCCGATGGCCGCACCTCCGGCGTGTTCCAGATGGAGTCGGCGGGGATGACCGGTGTGTGCGTTGGGTTGAAGCCCAAAAGCATTGAGGATATCTGCGCCATTATCGCCCTGTACCGTCCTGGTCCCATGGAGTCCATTCCCCGGTTTTTGGCCTGCGCCCAGGACCCAAAGCTGGTGGTCTATAAGCATCCGGCGCTGGAATCCATTTTGTCCAATACCTATGGCTGCATTGTGTACCAGGAGCAGGTCATTGAGATTTTCCGCCGCCTGGCGGGGTATTCTCTGGGGCAGGCGGACCTGGTGCGCCGGGCGATGAGCAAGAAAAAGGAAAAAGACGTTCAGCGGGAGCGGACGTTTTTCATCCACGGCGACCCTGAGCGAAATATCGCCGGGTGCGAGGCCAACGGCATCCCGGCGGCGGTGGCGGAATCCATCTATAATGAGATCAACGATTTCGCCCACTACGCCTTTAATAAATCCCATTCCATGGCCTACGCCATTGTGGCCTATCAGACGGCGTGGTTCAAGTACCGCTATCCCAGGGAGTATATGGCGGCCCTGCTCACTTCGGTGCTGGATTCCCAGGACAAGGTGGCGGAGTATATCGCCGAGTGCAAGGAGAACGGCATTGCGCTGCTGCCGCCGGACATCAACGAGTCGGGCGCGGCGTTTACCGTGTCGGGAAGCAATATCCGATTTGGGCTGGCGGCGCTGAAGGGGGTGGGGCTGGGCTTCACCAACGCGGTGCTGGACGAGCGGGAGCGGAGCGGCCCTTTTGCCTCCTTTGCGGAGTTCTGCTCCCGGATGTATGAGTGCGATTTGAACAAACGGGTGCTGGAAAGCTTGATTCGCTCCGGGTCCTTTGACAGCATGGGCTGCCGCCGTTCCCAGTTGCTCAAGGTGTACGAGCAGGTGGTAGATTCCATCAGCCGGGACCGGCGAAAAAATCTAGAAGGTCAATTTGACCTGTTTGGCGGCGGGGGGGAGACGGCATCGGTGCCGGAGGTGACGCTTCCCGACATTCCGGAGTTCTCCCGCGGGGAATTGATGGCGATGGAGAAGGAGACCACAGGGCTGTATCTGTCGGGGCATCCCATGGACGAATACCGTAAACAGGTTCAGAAATATGGAGCTGTGCCGATTTCTGCGGTGATGACGGCAGACGAGGAAGCCGGATCTTCTCAATATGGAGACGGAGCGCAGGTTACGCTGGCGGGTGTGGCGGCGTCTGTGCGGACCAAAACCACAAAAAACAACTCAATGATGGCCTACGTGATGCTGGAGGATGCCACCGGCTCTATTGAGCTTTTGGTTTTCTCCCGCGTGCTGTCGGAGAGCGGGGCGTATCTAAAAGCGAATGTTCCGATTGTGGTGACGGGCAGGGTGTCAATTCGGGACGAGAAGTCGCCGCAGCTGATGGTGGACCGGGTAGCGCCCCTGTCCGGCCAGAGGCAGCCCGCGGCTGCGGCCGGAGAAAATCAGGTGCTGTGGATTAAGCTGCCGGACAGCGGCCAATCCTTTGCCTGGTTAAAGAAGCTGTTGGGGATGTTTCCCGGCGACTCGGAGATGATTGTCTATCTTGCGGACAGCGGCCGAAAGCTCAAAAGTCACGGATTGCTCCACGAGGCGCTGCTGGCGGAGCTTCGTGAGACGCTGGGAGAGAAAAATGTAGTGCTGAAGGAAAAGCGGGCCGAAGCGGGAGCGTAGGACGGCCAAGGAGAGGCTATGCAAAGAATTCTGAGTAAAATTGGCAAGGTGTTGTTTCACCGGCTTGGGATTGTGGCGGTGCTCATCATTGCCCAGATTATTTTGTATATCATGGGACTGGTTGTGCTGCGGGACAGCGTGTATTTCGACCGGGTGGAATGGTTTTTTCTGGTGCTTTCTGTGCTGTCCGCAGCTTGGATTGTGGGGGATAAGAGCAACCCAGGTTATAAGATAGGCTGGATTATTATTGTGCTTGGGCTGATGCCCTTCGGGTCCCTGGCCTATCTGCTGCTGGGGGGCAACCATCTGTCCTCCTTCAATCAGCGCCGGCTGCGCTCCATGGAGCGAAAAATCCGAAAAAATTTGGGGAGCGAATGCGGACGATCCGCCTTTTTAGGAGAGCTGATTGGAGCGGACGCGGCCTGCATGGCCCGCTATCTGGAGCGGACCACCTGCTGTCCGGTGTACGGCAACACAAGGACGAGATACTATCCCCTGGGGGACGACTGCTACGACGATATTCTGTGTGCCCTTCGGGGGGCCCGGTACTATATCTTTATTGAGTATTTCATCATCGAGGAGGGAAAGCTGTGGAACTCGGTGCTGGATATTCTAAAAGAGAAGGCGGAGCAGGGCGTGGAGGTCCGGGTGATCTATGACGACATCGGCTCCATCTCCACGCTGCCGTCCGATTATCCGGCGCGGTTGGAAAAGCTGGGGGTGCACTGCCGGGTCTTTAACCGTTTTGTGCCTGTGGTGTCCCTGCGTCAGAATAACCGGGACCACCGAAAGTATATGATTGTGGACGGACAGGTGGCCTTTACCGGCGGAATCAATATGGCGGACGAGTATATCAATGTGAAGCCCCGCTTCGGCCACTGGAAGGACTCGGCCATTCGTCTGGAGGGGGACGCGGTGTGGTCCATGACGGTGTCCTTTCTGTCTATGTGGGACTTCACACACAGCGAGGTGGAGCACTTCACACCCTTCCGGCCAGAGCCGGCCTGCGGCGGGGTGGAGGGTTATGTGCAGCCCTATCATGACTGCCCGTGGGACCGGGAGCCGGTGGGGCAGTCGGTGTATCTGCACCTGATTTATCGGGCGAAGCGGTATATCTATATCACGACGCCCTATTTGGTGATTGACTATTCTCTGACGGTGGCGCTGACCACTGCGGCGAAGTCTGGCGTGGATGTGCGCATTATAACGCCGCATATTCCGGACAAAAAGACGGTGTTCGAGCTTACCCGATGCCATTATGAGGAGCTGATTGAGGCTGGGGTGCAGATTTTTGAGTATGAGCCAGGCTTTATCCACAGCAAAAATTTTGTGGTGGACGACTGTTTTGCAACGGTGGGGACAGTAAATCTGGATTACCGCAGTATGTTTCTTCACTTTGAAAATGGCGTGCTGCTGTATGGGACGCCTTCGGTGGCGGAAATTCGGGAGGACTTTTTGGATACCCAGACCAAAAGCCTGCGGATAACGTGGGAGGACTGCCAGGCAATTTCGCTGCCTCACCGGCTGCTGAGGGACCTGCTGCGGCTGTTTGCCCCACTGCTGTGACGGAGCAAGCGCCATCTCTTTTCAATATAAAGACTGTTATTAAAACTCCCGGCGATTTTACCAATACGGTGCAAAAGCCTTTTGGTATGTTATAAGTTAATCCGAAAGATTTCCAATTTTAGATATTACCAGCCCTTATCTTGGATAGGGACCAAGCGCCCAACCACTTGACAAAACGGCGGTTGTGGTGTATGATGAGCAAGTGTCCGGCGCGGAGCGCTGGTATAGCTCAGTTGGTAGAGCAGCTGATTCGTAATCAGCAGGTCGTGTGTTCGAGTCACATTACCAGCTCCAAACAGTAAACGCCTTGTTCAGAAGTACTGAACAAGGCGTTTGCTGTTTGAGGCGTCTGCGGCAGCGGATTGATTTCTGCTCAGGCGTATGCTATACTAAATAAGCGTGGCATGGGGGTGAAAACGCCGTGAAAATAAAGGATTTCTTGTATTTTGCTGGGTTTGGGATGAAAACGGTGCTGCTTCGCGGGGAAAAGCCGATTCTTGGGACGATTATTGTGACCGACCAATGCAATTTAAGGTGTAAGCACTGCTCGGTGAACAATATCACGTCGGTCATGTATTCATACCGGCAGATCAGGGCCGAGATGGAGCAGCTGTACAGCATGGGAATCCGGATTCTGTTTTTCTGCGGCGGAGAGACCTTCCTGTGGCGCGATGGGGACAAAACGCTGCGGGATTTGGTGATTCAGGCCAAGCAAATGGGCTTTTTGATTGTAAACGTGGTGACAAACGGGACATTTTCTCTGGAACTGCCCGAGGCGGACCTGATTTTGCTCAGTCTGGACGGAACGCGGGAGCAGCACAATGAGATTCGGGGAGAGACTTATGACGTTATCCTGGAAAATATCCGAAATGCGCCGGCAGACAACATCTGCCTGTATATGGCGATCAACCAAATCAACAAAAGCGGGATTCGAGACGTGTGCCATACGGCGATGAGGGAGAAAAACGTCCGCGCGGTGTCGTTCAATTTTCATACGCCCTATCCAGATACGGCAGAACTGGCCCTGAGCAGGGACGAAAAGGCGGCGTGCTGCCGGGATATTGTGCAGATGATGAGGGAAGGAGCGCCGGTATTCAACCTGAAAAGCGCCTTTCCCTATTTGGTGGATCAACGTTTTCCTACGCCCTGCCATCAGTGCGTGGTGATGGAAAACGGCAAGCTGAGTACCTGTGGGCGGTGTATCGAGGTGGAGGGGCTGTGCCAGCACTGCGGATATTTTTTTGTGGCGGAATACACCCTTTTGTTCCGCGGAAATCTGAAAATTATCATAGAAATGCTGCAAACCTATTTGAAGTATGTATAGGGTGAACAATGAATATGATAACTGATTTAGTGAGAATGTGGCTGACCCGGTCCATCAAGCCCTTCGTATTTACGGGCGAATTTGATTCCCGCCTGCCTTATGAGGAATGTGAACAGTTAGGGTTATACGTCCACATTCCGTTTTGCAGAAGCGTGTGCAATTTCTGCCCATACTGCAAAGTGGAGTATTCAAAGGAGTGGTGTGATCGCTATATTGACGCGCTCATCCAGGAAATCCATTTGGTGGGAGGCCGGGGAGAGGAGAAAAAACGGGTCACCAGTTTGTATTTTGGAGGCGGTACGCCGGCGCTTGCCGCCGGGCGGTTGAAGGAGATCATTGACGCGCTGGGCAGGTATTATGACATCACCGAGGGGATTGGGGTAGAGCTTCACCCCAGCGATGTGGTTCTCCCCGTGCTGCGGACGCTGCGGGACGCGGGCGTGACCAAGCTCAGCATTGGGATTCAGTCGTTTCAGGGGAGGCATCAGGCAGTGTTGGGGCGGGAGGCGGCGGACCCCGCCGCCCTGGCCGCGGCGCTGGCGGCGGTTCCCTTTGAAACCGTGTCCATGGACTTTATTTTTGCTCTGCCGGGGCAGACCCTGGACGAATTGAAGGCGGATATCGACACCGCTTTTGCCAACGGAGCAAACCATATCGCGCTTTACCCATTTATCGACTTTACCTTCACGGACAGCCTGGTTTCGGCAATGCCGAAAAAAGAAAAGCGGCGGCTGATGGACGCAGTGACGGCCTACTGCCAGGAGCTGGGGTGCGTCCGCAACTCTATATGGACATTCGCACAGGGGGAAAGCGTCCGGTATTCCTCCATGACGCGGGAGACCTTTTTGGGGTTCGGTTGCTCCGCCGCGACACTGCTGCGGGAGCAGTTCAAGGTAAATACCTTTTCGATGGAGGAATACTGCCGGCGGGTGGAGGCGAACAGCCTTCCCACGGCGCTCACCCTTCGCTTTTCCCTACGGCAGAGGATGGTATATTATTTATTCTGGGCGGCTTATGGCATCCAGGTGGCGGAGGCGGATTTTGAGCGTTTTTTTGGTGTTCCGCTGCGCAAAATGTATGGTGTGGAGTTGTGGGCGGCGAGACGGCTGGGCTTTGTGACGTATCAGAATGGCGTGTATGAGATGACGCCTCGAGGGGCGTTTTATTACCACTACTTTGAGAGCTTTTACACTCTGGCCTACATTGATAAAATATGGGGGATGCTGCGGGAGAATGCATTTCCCCAACGGATGGCGCTTTAAACCCCAGATGGCCGAAGCCATCTGGGGTTTTATTTGTGGGTGAGGGAAACGGGCTCAGCTCCGATTCTGCTTGGCCTCCTGTTCCCGCTGCTTGCAGATATCAGCCCAGCTGGGCGTCTTTTCAATGGCCTCGGCCAGCCCCTTCAAAGCCGACGGTACGTCGATTCCCTGGGGGCAGGCCTGGGAGCACTTGCCGCAGGCAATGCAGGCCGCCGGACGCTTGTCCAGTGGAAGGGCGTCAAAACGCATTCCCACATTGGAGCCGGGCTGAAAGCGCACCTCGTTATAGGCGGCGATCATGGAGGGGATGTCCAGCCCCATGGGGCAGCCGTCGCAGCAGTAGCGGCAGGCGGTGCAGGGGATGGAGTCCTTCATGGTTTCCGCCAGCTCCAGCAGGGCGGCGAGTTCCTCTTGGGTCAGCGGCTGATCCACCGAAAGGGTGGCTGTGTTTTCCGCCATCTGCTCCAGGCTGGACATCCCGCTGAGAATCATTTTCACGTTGGGCAGCCCCTGCAAAAAGCGAAACGCCCAGGCCGCGCCGGTGTCACCGGGGCGGAGCTGGCGCAAAGGGGCCAGCTCGCTGTCGCTCAGCCGGGCCAGACGCCCGCCCCGGACGGGCTCCATCACCCAGACGGGAATGCCGTGCCGGGTGAGCAGCTCGTACTTTTCCCGGCCATGCTGAAGGGTCCAGTCCAGATAGTTCAGCTGAAGCTGGCAGAAGTCCATCTGACTGCCGCAATAGTTCAGGAAGGTCTCCAGCGTGGGGATGCCGCCGTGGGCGGAAAAGCCCAGAAAGCGGATGCGTCCCAGCCGCTTCTGCTCTAAAAAGTAGTCTAAAATTCCCCACTTTTGGTCCATGTACACCTGGATAGAGTTTTCATAGACATTGTGAAGGAGATAGAAATCGAAATAATCCACGCCGCATTTTTTCAGCTGCTCCTCAAAAATGGCGGCGGGGTCGTAGCTGCTGCTGATCTGATGACCGGGGTATTTGTCGGCCAGATACCAGCGCTCCCGAGGGTAGCGGGACAGAGAGCGGCCCAGCACAACTTCAGATTTTCCGGCGTGGTACGGGTAGGCGGTGTCGAAGTAGTTGACGCCGTGGGCCATGGCGTAGTCAACCATCTCATCGACCCGCTTTTCGTCAATGGCGGATCCGTCGGTCTCTCCGGGAAGCAGGGGCAGGCGCATGGCGCCGAAGCCCAAACGGGACAGCGAGACGCCCTGAAACTCATTGGTCAGCATGGTGGTATCCTCCTCAAATATGGATGGCTGCCTGTGGGGTTATCCCTCGGCTTCCAGCGTCAGCTCCGCAATCACGGGATTGTGGTCGGTGTATTGAAATTGCTGGTCCAGCGTTTCCACGCGGTCCAGGCGGACGTTGGGGGAGAGAATAAAGCCGTCGATAACGTAGAACTGATTGCCTGCGGGATCGGAGTCATAGGGGTGATTCAGCAGGCGGCAGCTGGGGACGGACAGGTCGCAGGCAAACTGCCAGCCCTGGGGCAGAATGTCGTTTTCCAGCACGCCGGGTGTCCACAGCTCCGGGTCTTGGATGGGGAAGGCGTCCAGCGCGCCGGGGAAGGTCTGATTGAAATCGCCCCCGGCAATCACGTAATTGCCCTTTTCGTACTCGGATGTGAGGAAATCCATGAGCACTTTTGTCTGGGCAGCCTTGCCCTCGCCGTCGTCATAGGCCTCCAGGTGGAGGTTGACCAGTACCAGTTCCTTGTCCGTCCCCTCCAGGGGCACATAGCTCACCAGCAGGCACCGCTTCAGATTGGCGGCGGACACCGGCCAGGAGAAGGGGCAGGGCAGGGCGATGCGTTCCGCTTTGTCCACGTTAAGGCGTGACAGGGTCTGCAAACCGCTGTGGACCTTCCCGATGGGAGGCCAGGGGAAGGGAACGAAATCGCAGGAGTAGTTCAGGGCATAGCTCCAAGAAAATGTGCCGCTCCCGCTGTGGTCAAAGGCATTGCCATACCAGTCGGCCTGGTCAATGCTCTCGGTGCGGGAGGAGTTGGTGTCCACCTCCTGGATGAAATACACATCGGCGTCCTGCCCGGTCATCTGCTGGATGAGGCCGTTTCGGTTGGTGACCTCCTGCTCCCCGGTGGGGGCCACGTCCGTGCCGCCGTCCATGAAGAAGTCGGAATCCGCGCCCAATCCGGCGTAGCCGGTGTTCTGGGACAGGACGGTGAGGCTGTCCCCGGGGGCCAGGAATACCTGCTTGGGCGCACCGGTTCGATTGACCTCCACGTCCTCCACGGCGGCGGGCTTGTACTCCCGCACGGTGAGCCAGCCGATCAGCCCCGCCGCGGCCAGCAGCAGGACGGCAAGACAGATGCCGATCCATTTCAAAAGCTTTTTTATCACACGTCTCACATCCTTTGGCTTGAATGCTCTTGTATGATAAAAGGATAACACAGGAGGGAACACATATCAAGCCCTTTATCGGGGGGACGGGGCTGCGGCTGCTTTTTTTGACAAAAAGTTGAGCCCCGTGCTGACGCACGAGGCTCAATTTGCTTCCTTATGGAATCACACGGCGCGGGTGACCTTGCCGGAGCGGAGGCAGCGGGTGCACACATAGACGTGCTTGGGGGTGCCGTCCACGACAGCCTTGACGCGCTTGACGTTGGGCTTCCAGGGACGGTTGGAGCGGCGGTGAGAGTGGGACACCTGAATGCCGAAGTTCACGCCCTTGCCGCAGAACTCACATTTGGCCATATTAACTAACCTCCTTGCTGGTTGAAATTCATGCAAACGATAACTTCATTATGCTAACACAGCGGCGGCCAAAAATCAAGTGTGAATTTGCGGAATCCGCTATTTTTTTCGGGGAAGGAGTGTGGTATAATAAAAGAAAAAATTTTTGCGGAAGGGGTGTGACTGCTGTGGCGGAAACGCAGGGAATCAAGCTGGGCACCATTATTGACAATTTTCACTTGAGTGTGCTCTACGGGCCGGAGGGATATCGGGAGCGGCGGATTACGATTGAGGACGTCAACCGGCCTGGGCTTCAGCTCACCGGCTTTTTCGATTATTTTGACAAGGAGCGGATGCAGCTGCTGGGGCTGGTGGAGATCTCCTATCTGGAGGGCATTTCCTCGGAAAAGCGGGCGGTGGTGTTTGACACGCTATTTTCTTACCATACTCCGGCGGTGATTTTCGCCCGTGGGCTTCGCCCCTACCCGGAGTGCATGAAAATGGCCGAGAAGCACCAGCAGGTGATTCTGGGCACTCAGGAAAATACGGCAAATATTATGAGTACCTTGATTGCCTATCTGCGCGCGGCGCTCTCGCCCACCATCACGCGGCACGGCGTGCTGGTGGAGGTGTACGGCGAGGGCGTTATGCTGGCGGGCGAGTCCGGCGTGGGAAAGAGCGAGACGGCCATTGAGCTGGTCAAGCGGGGGCACCGTCTCATCGCGGACGACGCGGTGGAAATCCGGCGCACTCCAAACGGCGGCTTGATTGGCACCGCGCCTGAGTTGATCCGCCACTATATTGAGCTGCGGGGCATCGGGGTGGTGGATGTGCGGCGGCTGTTCGGAATGTCTGCGGTGAATTTTGACTGCTCGATTGATGTGTTGATTCAGTTGGAAAATTGGCAGGACGGCAAGGTCTACGACCGCCTGGGGGCGGACGAGCATTTTACCCCTTTGCTGGATGTCAGCGTACCCACCTTGACTATCCCAGTGAAGCCAGGGCGGAATTTGGCTGTCATCATTGAGGTGGCCGCCATGAATAATCGAAATAAAAAGATGGGATATAATGCCGCGCTGGAATTTTCCAAGCAGGTTGACAGCCACATTGACCAGAAGTATATGGAGCTTAATGGAAAATGAGAGTGAAGAACAAAGCTTTTGGGCCGGTTTTGCTCCGGGACTATCCCATTGGTACCCTTGGGTTGATGGATGACGGACGAGGGCTCAGCCGGGTGTTTCTCTGGCGCGAAGACGCGCTGCCCTGTGGTTGGCCGGAGGGGGAGACCCCGCTGACCGCGCAGGGAGCGGCGGAGTTGGACGAGTATTTTTCCGGCAAGCGCAAAGCATTTACTGTGGTGCTGTCACCTCATGGGACGGCGTTTCAACTATCCGTTTGGGAGGCGTTGAGAGCGGTGCCCTATGGACAGACCAAAAGCTACGGGCAGGTTGCCGCGGCGGTGGGCAGACCGCAGGCCGCGCGGGCGGTTGGAATGGCAAATCATGACAATCCGCTGTTGATTTTTACGCCCTGCCACCGAATTGTGGGAAGCGGCGGGGCTCTTACCGGGTTTGCCTGCGGCTTAGAGGTGAAGCGCAGGCTGTTGGAACTGGAGGGTGCGCTTCCGGCGAACAAGAAGTAGAGAGGCCCCTGGGCTGTACCCAGGGGCCTCTCTACTTCTTTTCATATTCCACGCGGAGCTTCTCCAGAGCTTTTTTCTCGATACGGGAGACATAGGACCGTGAGATACCGCACAGGGAGGCGATCTCCCGCTGGGTAAGCGGCGGGCGGGCGTCCAGGCCGGACCGCAGGCGCATGATGTGGGCCTCTCGGCCGGTGAGGCAGGCCTCCACGCAGCGGCGCACTTTGGTGCAGGCGTCCCGCAGGTCCAATTCCTCCAGCATATTGTCGTCTACGCGGATTACGTCGATGAGAGACAGTGAGCCGTTTTCACCGTCGTTGTCTAAAGAATCTGACAATGACAGTTCCCCTTGTAGTTTGCGCTGAGAGCGAAAATACATTAATATTTCGTTTTCAATACATCGACTGGCATAGGTGGCAAGCCTGACGTTTTTGTCTGGCTTAAACGTTGACACCCCCTTGATCAGCCCGATGGTTCCAATGGAAATCAGGTCGTCCTGGTCTCCGTTGGGGGTGTAGTACTTTTTGACGATGTGGGCCACCAAGCGCAGATTATGTTCGATGAGCTCATCTCTGGCGTCTGTGTCGCCCTGGGCCATTCGCTCCAAGCAGTTTTGTTCTTCCTCCCGGGTGAGGGCTCGGGGGAAGGAGCCTGTGCTTCCCGCCAGGCGCAGTGTAAAAAACAGTCCGTTCAGGGTCAATAACAGCCATGCTGTCCACATGGACACCACCTCCACCAAAACTGTATGCAAGGGCGGCGTGTCCATATTAAACAGGGAGGAAAATAGATAAAAGCGCTGCGCCTGGATGTGTTCAGGCGCAGCGCTTTGCCGTGACAATAACGCAAATGCTGTGTCGTAGGGCAATGTGATTTATCCTGTTTGGGGCAAAGTAATTTATTCTCCCGGCCCTTGGGCCGGACACCCCTACTCCATGGTGATATAGTACAGAACGTTCCTAAAATCCTTGTGTTAAACAGGGAAAGGATAGTCCGAAGGACAAAAAAGTGACCCCCATCCGAAGGATGGCAGGTCACTTTTTTCTATGGCGTAGGCTAAGTGTTAGTGCCCTACACGGGCTAAATCACATTGCCCTACGACATAGTATCCTTGACCTTGCAATATGATTATAGTTTATGATTGCCTTAAATGCAAGAGCATACTATCACGAAGAAAATTAAAGTGTTTCGACTAAGCAATTGAGGATGGTTTCAATCTTATGCTGCTTCTCCAAGTCCAACCCTCCCAGTTTCTCTGCTAGAGGTGTCCATCGAATCGGAGTATCCGCCGCGATGTATGCCGCCAAGATGGAGTCAGCACCAGTCCCAAGGGCATTGCAGATGTCGATCAAGGTTGGTAGGGCAGGTATCAGCAACCCACGTTCAATCCGTGAGATCGAGTTGGAGGCAACGTTCGTTATCTCGGCAAGCTGCTCCTGGGTCATGCTGCGTTCCTTGCGTATGCGCTGTATTGCTTGTCCACCTTGTTTGAAGTCCACTGCTATCCCTCCAACGTCGATGTTTTATCCATATTATGAGCGAGTTAGACGTATTAAGTCCAGAACGCTATAGACATAATTCGACGTATAAAGTATAATTAGGCGGAACTCTTTGAGGAGGTGACCCTCTATGCTGGATAACTGCTGTGCCTTCACCGGCCATCGCCCGCACAAGTTCCCTTGGCGATATGATAAAACCGACAGCCGATGTGTAGCGTTGAAGGCGGCACTGGCAGGGCAGATCACACAGTTGGTCGATGCTGGAGTGACAGACTTCTACAGTGGCGGTGCAGATGGGACAGATTGTTGGGCGGCCTTGATTGTCCTGAAGCTGAGGGAAAAGAATCCTGCTCTGAAGCTTCATTTGATCTTGCCCCATGAAGGGCAGGCTGACAGGTGGAGTGATTCAGCACAGGAGCGGTATCACTCGATTTTGGAGCAAGCTGATTCTGTAGAATATGTGAGTCGGGAGTATTACGAGGGCTGTATGCTTGATCGGAACCATCGTCTGGTAGAAGCTGCTGGGGTGCTACTGGCTGTCTATAACGGAGAGCGGAGGGGAGGGACTGCGGCAACAGTACGGTACGCTCGAAAGCTGGGGAAAAAGATTATAATTCTCGACCCAGTTTCGCTGAAAATCGCAGATAAAGTAGGGCGTATGAGTGATAACGGTAGACATATATTCTTCTCATAATAAAGCAAACCTCCCTATGCCGCTCATGTGCAGCACAGGAAGGTTTGTTTTCTCTAATGTATGGAAAGAGGTGAGTGTAATATGAATATCTATGCCAATAGCCCAGCAAAAGCGATCATTTATCCGGGGCAAGTAAAGTTGGAAAACCATTGTCATGCAGCAGGCCATCGGTTTCCCAAATGTCCTTTCCATGATTGACCGCAAACAAAATGACAGCATCCCGGGCTACCCGTGCGTACAGTTCACTGTATCCACCCAGCTTCAGCGTCCTTTGGGTTTCTTCAACCGGAAGATGAAGGCCAAACGTAATAGCGATCAGTTTATCCCTGGATGGCTTTTTCTCCCCATTGAAAATCTGGTAGACGTATGCTTTTTCAAGGCCGGAATCACGCACTACATCAGAACGCCGGAGGTTCCTTTGTTTGAGCAGGGCCATTAAATACTCCGAAAGGGTCATATAGAGCATATTATCCTGATTCGTTGCCAGATAACCCGCAATGCTCTCCGCGCCCAAAAGATTTTGGTGGGATGCGTCCGATAGTCCTCCCATACACAGCCCTCCATAGATTGGATATTAAAATTATACCAGATACCGCAGAGCAAAGAAAGGGGGAAGATTAAAATTTGCAAAAGTCCGCTGGTGGTTGACTACAATGGAAAAGTGATCCGCTATAATGAAATCCATCAAGCAGAAACCAATATTCAGAATCATCAGAAGGGAGAAACGCAATGACCTATGTCGTTTCGGACATTCATGGCTGTTATGACAAGTACCGGGAACTGCTGCGGGCTATTCAGTTTCAACCCGATGACACGCTATATGTCCTGGGCGATGTAATTGACCGTGGCCCGGATGGGTTCAAGATTTTGCTGGATATGGCTCAGCGACCCAATGTGGTAGGACTGATGGGAAATCACGAGGCAATGGCGATTCAAGCACTCCCCAGTATCATTCGTAACGTCCGGCAAATTAGGAAAACAGCTTTTACTAAGGATGAAACGGAGACTCTGAAACTGTGGTTCCGCAACGGTGGAGAGTTGTCTTTAGCAGACTTTCTCTGGCTGAACGATGAACCCTCGCAAATTGTTTGGGAGTATATGCGGAAAATGCCGCTATACCGGGAAGTGGAAATTGGAGAGCGGCGCTTCGTTCTCGTACATGGAGGATTGGACAACTTTTCTCCCTCCCGGCCCTTATCTAACTATGAGCCGAATGAGATCCTTTGGTGCCGTCCTGAGCCGGATACCGTTTACTACCCGGATAAATACGTTGTTGTCGGTCACACACCTGTTCAACTCCTTGCTGCGGAAGGTGACAAGGAAGATACTCCGGCAAAGATCTATCATAACGGAAATTTGATCGACATCGACTGTGGCTGCATATTTCAGGGCGGCAAGTTGGGCTGCCTGTGCTTAGACATGATGGAGGAATTTTATGTCTGAAAGAGAAACCTTTACCGTCCAACTCACCGATCCCATGCTGTATGACAGGCTGCGGACGCTCTCTGCCGAGTACGATTTGTCCGTCGAGTACCTTGTCAATATGGCTGTGCGGCGGTTGGTGGATGATGTAGATTTTGTAAGAAGTCTCCGCACCGGAAAAGAAACGGAAGGGGTGTAGTCCGCTATACCCCCTCCCCGTCAAAATATGTGAAAATCGTTCGCAGTACGTTGATCGCCATCTGCTTGCGCTCCAAGGGCTGCTGATCCATGATCTGCTTGAACTGCTCCATGATATTGGCATCACTGTCGGATACGGAATCAGCCAGCAGGTAGTCCACAGTCACGCCAAGACGGTTGACGAGCCGCACCAGCGTGTCCAGCGTAAGGCTCCGCTCCCCTCGCTCAATGGCTCCCATGTAGGTATCCGATATGTCAATGGCTTCGGCAAGCTGGGCTTGGGTAAGGTTCAGCCGTAAGCGTTCTTCTCTGATCCGCTCTCCTAACCTCTTATAGTCCATACGATCACCCCATGACTATTTTACCCGGATGAAGCAATGGCAAGAAATATCTAAAAGAGGTTTTTATATTGACTATAAGGGGTATTAAGCGTATAATAGGTAAGAATAGCGGGAACAGCAAAACCAAATTTCCCAACAAAAAATAAAAAGCAGGAGGTTTCACAATGAAAAAGCGCAGTTTATCCCTATTGTTGGCGCTGGCCCTTGTTCTGACGTCAGCAATCACCCCCGCCTTTGCTGCCACCACAGCAGATTTGAAGCAGCAAAGAGAAACAGAGCATTTTGTATTTTACTGCATGGATCAGGACGTAAAAGCCCTGGACGATTTGGCGGAAGCACTGGAGGGGTGCTATGAGCGCACCACCACCGATTTGGGCAAGACGCCCTCCGGCAAGGTCAAGGTGAACATCTACCCGGACATTGATTCCTTCCACAATGCGATGGGCAGGCCCGATGCCCCCGACTGGAGCGTGGGGGAGGCAAAGAACGGCGCCCTCTACATGACCTCGCCGCTGAATCCCGGCCCTGCCCACGACTACGATGGTATGCTCCAAATCGCTGTCCATGAATTTGTCCATATCATTATCAACCTGTTTGGCAACGTCCCCTCTTATCTGCACGAGGGCGTCGCCTGTTATGAGGCGGGGCAAAATCGTTATGAAACCCTATCCTCGTTTATCGCGAGCCAGATGGCGCAGAACAAAGTCCCCTCCCTGTCCTCCCTGGAAAAGTTCAATTCTTCCAGTGAAGGGATGTATCAATACGGCCCTGCCTTTGTTGATTTTATCGCACGGATCTATGGATTTGACGCGGTGATCGCGCTGCTGGAGGGCAAATCCCTTGCAGCGGCCACCGGCAGGAACGACGCATCCATGCAGTCCCAGTCATTTAACGAATTTTGGTGGCAGCAGTTGGATACTCTGTATGTTACCCGGATGAATCTGACCGAATCCTTGGAAACTGACAATTTTGTGCTGCTCTACATGCCGCAGGATTCTAAAACCGCAGCCGAGTTGGCGGATAAATTGGAAAAAGCCCGCGCAAATATGGCTGCCGATCTCGGGATGACTGCCAAAGTGAAGACCATGCTCTATTTCAGCCCAGATGCGAAGGGTGCGGGCTTGGGCGCAAAGGGCAACGGCATTTTTTGCGCTTCGCCGGATAGCCTTGACGCAGGGGACAGCAAAGACGAATTCCTTTCACGTATCCTGACTTATGGCAATGTGGCTCCGCTTTTTTCCGCAAACAATGATCTCCCGGTTTATTTGGGTATGGGCGTAGGAGGCCATGAAGCGGCAATTCAAATCAACGGCCTAAAAGAATTTATCAAAAAGGCAGTGGACGGCGGTACACAGCCCACTTTGGCCGAACTCGAAAAGCTGAGTTTCAGAGATGGCGCGTGGGAGTATGGCTATGCCTACGTAGACTTTGTGGCGCAGACCCTTGGGAACAAGAACCTGAATGAGAATTTGGCCTCTTTGGTGAAGGGGGAATCCCCGGAAACCGTATTTGGCATGACCTCGCAGCAGCTTGAAGAAAAATGGCAGGCGTTCCTGAAGGATTACGACAAGCAGGTTTCCGCACCCAATCTGGACACCGCAGACACTTGGGCCCAACCTGAGATCACCAGCGCGGTGCGTAAGGGCTTTGTCCCCACCGATCTGCAAAACAATTATAAGAGCACCATCACCCGTGAGCAGTTCTGCCGGATGGCGGTCATGTATCTGGAATACGCCACAGGGAAGGACATCGACACGATCCTGTCGGAGAGGAACCTGACGATTGACAAGGACGCCTTTGAGGATACGGACAACAAGTATATCCTCGCGGCCTATGCGCTGGAAATCACCAAGGGCACCTCCGCTCCCTCTGAGGGCAAGCCCGGCGTGTTTGACCCCAACGGCAGCTTCAATCGGGAGATGGCCGCGACCATGCTGGCGAGAGTGAGCAAGGTTCTGGGCGAGGACACCGAAAATGCCGCTGGCGCTGGCTATACGGACATCAGCAGCGCATCAAACTGGGCGGTGAATAGCATCAACTTCTGCTATGCCAGCAAGGTGATGACCGGGACGAGTACAACCCCGTTGAAGTTCAGCCCGAAGGAAGCCTATACAATCCAGCAGAGCATTGCCACCTTTGACCGCATGGGCTGATCTATGTAAAACTATGGTGCTCCCCGTAATTCGGGGGGCACCATTTTATTGTGGAAAGGTATTGTGTTTTGGCATGATGAAACGGTCTTATCGGGTAACGCCCCCATGCTCCAAGTGCCCCTATCAACTGGGTTTAATCCATACGATGGTCAATCCCTGCCCCCAATGCAAGGAGAACGGCTACCAGACGTTTGAACGATTTCAAAAGGGACTGTCTGTTGATTTGCACAAAGCCGGAGGAGGAAACAGGTTATGAAGAGACTCCCTATGTCGGATTTTATGTGGAATTATTATCAAAGTCACAACGTTTCATTTACAGATTTCCAACAGGCCGCCATCATTTGGAACTCTGATCTGCCTAAGCCGGAGATATTAGATGCCCTTCGTGAAATTGCCAGTACAACTACAGATGAAGCGCTGAAAGAGCAGATCCGGGAACGGCTTGACGCAGAAGCAGAAAACGAACGGCTCTTTCATGAAAATGATGGCAGATATTTCTTTACCTTTGTCCCGGATGACGAGGACGAGTGGGAAATCTGTTACTTCTCCACCTCAGATGCCGCAATCGCCTACGGCAAAGACCACTCTAAAGAAAACTTCAAGATACGAAAGGAGCCCTTTGCGGACAAGTTTGACGGCAGTGCTGCGAACGACAATTCTGACACGATGTATATAGGCGGTCAGGCTCAGTATACGAAAGACGGTGTGCTACTTGAATGCGAATGTTATACCGAGAGGATCAGTATCAATTTCAGTCATCCGTATCCATCACGTTTCGAAGATGCGTATATCCCCCTGCAAAGCCCGTTTGAGCTTGGGGATATTGTGAAGATGACCGGAGATTCCCGCCCCGCCATCGTTCAGGTCAGTCAAGAGGACTGGAAACGCAGTTTGGAGCGGAATACCAGCGGTTCACGGAAAATACCTCCCAGCTATGACAACATCAGCCTCACAGTTGAATTTCTTGACAACGGGGAAATGTATCATGTGCATCCGCCTATTCTGTGCTTGGAAAAAATCGACCAGTGGGATGATAAGTTGGAATGGGATTTGCTTCAGGCGGCCAGCCAGCTCATGAAGGGAACCGGATCGTTGGAAAACTTTCTCTGCCATTATCATCGGAATTTAGATCGCAAGAAGAGGGAAACTTAGGGAACAGGTCCAAGGTCCCGTGAAGCGCTGCAAGCCGGCGCTTTCAGCACTAAGGCCGCCAGTCAAAAAAAGGTATCCCTGCGCTGCCGCAGGGATACCTTTTACATCAACCTTCCATCTCCCGCCATGAGCTCCGTCATCTCCTCGATCTTCTCCAGAGGAAACGGAGGCAGCGCCACCGGCTTCATGGCGATGGACATCAGCTTCATCGGATTGTCGTCCGCCGCCACCCGGTTGGACGATAACCCGCCGCACCGGCGGCACCGGTGGATCACCGCCCATTCGCCGTTTTTGCGTACCCAGACGGCGATAGGCTCCATGATCCCCCCGCAGTCCGAGGCCCGGTCGCCGGGCTCCACATCCACGTGGAGGCTGTGCAGGCAGTTGGGGCAGTGGTTGCGGTGCTCGCTCCCGGCGCCCGCCGGGACCACGGGCCGCCCGCAGACGCGGCAGATGAAGCTGTCATGGCATGGATGGGTCTTGTAGTAGCCTTTTTCAAAGGTTTTTCGCTTGTTTTCTCGGTTCAAATGGATATTCCTCCTAAAAGTTGTCATAAAACATCCTTTTGGGAGGCTTGTCGGTATTTAGCGGATACGCAAACCTCCCGGTCAGCGCGCAATCACCGAACGATAGTTTTTCATAGACTTTCTCCTTAGTTCTTGCGTATTTGGGTTTCGAAACCAATACTATTATCGGCCGGAAGGGCGCAAAACTTAATAGAAGCGCCCACCGCCGTTTCCCTACACCTCCCACATTGACGCGGCCACGTTTCTATAGTATAATAAAGACACAAAACAAACGAAGGAGGGCATAGCAATGATGAACACGATGGTATGGGTCTGGCTGGCCGTGATGGCGGTGGCGGTCTTCTTGGAGATGTCCACCATGGCCCTGGTATCGGTCTGGTGCGCCGTCGGCGCGCTGGTATCGGTGTTCGCGGCCTATTTCGGCGCGCCGCCGGCGGCGCAGCTGCTGTTGTTTGTCGGCGTGTCCATCGTGACCGCCGCCGTGGTGCGGCCTCTGGCGAAGAAATACGCGGACCCCTACAAGGTCCCCACCAACGCCGACCGTCTGGTAGGCATGGAGGCCCGCGTCACCGAGACCATCAACAACGGCTACCCCACCGGCGCGGTGTACGCGGACGGCAAGACCTGGACCGCCCGCAGCGCGGACGGCGTGGTGATCCCCAAGGGAGAGGTGGTAGAGGTCGCGGCCATGGAGGGCATCAAGCTCATCGTCCGCGCCAAGGCCGCCGTCCCCGCGGGCTGACCGGAAAAGGAGAGCGAAAAACGATGCTGGTACCCCTGAAAGAGAAAGATTTCGACAAATACATCGACTTCGCCTACGAGCTGGCCCTGGACCCCGCCCGGACCTGCTACCCCGTCTATTACGACGGCGTAAAGACCCGGGCCCTCTTTGAAGCCGACGCCCGGAAGGGGATATCCCTTCCGGGGGACCAGATACTCCTC
>OFFX01000245.1_pt1 | contig 46985 bp, 62 predicted proteins | sample 1521511 | NCBI WGS metagenome assembly OFFX01 (sample SAMEA3504125, study PRJEB24116) | mouse gut metagenome | biome: mouse gut; feature: mouse-associated habitat; material: faeces | place: Denmark | collected 2011
CAAGATGCGACTCCATGGTTGAGCTGGAATTAAGTTCGCCTTCATTATGATAATATCTGATACATTCTTCGATTACATTTATATTAATTCTGGCAGGCGCGTTTGATAACTGTACATCTGGCAAGCTTAAATACTTAATAAATTTAGTGATATGATTTCGGTAAACATGATTTTTGCTCAATAAATCTTTACGTTCTTCAAAAAATTCATTTTTAAATTTAAGCATTACATCCATCTTCATTCCTCCTCGTAATTACATAGTAAAAATACAATTGAACATTCAATTTCGTCGTATTTTTTACATTGTAATTCTTTCATTGATTAATGTCAATGTCATATTTACCAGATGAAAAAGCGGAGGGTTCTCACACTCTCCGCCTTCTATCTTTCCCTTTACAATACACCACCGCTGTCAATGTACTGATAAACGTCGCCACAATTGCCGGTGCAATGATCCCTGCCGGGTTCACGCTCCCGTACTGCTGCCGGTAAGCGATCATATTAACAGGTATCAACTGTAAAGAAGAAATATTCAATATTAAAAACGTACACATCTCATTACTGGCAACCCTCTCAGTTCTACTGCTTTTTGCCCCAGCATTTCCTGGAAGATACGCTGGATTCCCCCGCTCCGCCTCCAACTTCGCCAGCTCCTCCATCGCCTTTAACCCCGCTGGCGTGCAAGCCCATCCCAATCCCAAAATATTAGCTATAATATTCATAGAAATATAATCCCTTGCCTTATGCCTTTTAGGCAGCCGTGGAAACATAAAGGACACAAACGGCGAAAGCATGTTAGTAAGCTTCAAAATCAGCCCCGAGCTCTCCGCAATTTCCATCAGCCCCACCCACAGTGCCATAATCCCGGCCGTAGCGATACACAAAGAAACCGCCTCCCCCGCGCTGTCCAATGCCGCCTCCGTTACCTCCTTCATATTCCCATTTACAGCCCCAAAAATAATTCCCAGCACAATCATTGCCGCCCAAATGTAATTTAACATAATCTGCACCTGCTTTTTACTTTTTAACAGTTTATGTCCTGGAAGCCTGAATTATATCACCCTGCCCCTATCAGCCGCCCAGCAGCGCCTGGTAAACCTCCCGCTTACTGATGCCCCTGTCCGAAGCCACCATCTTCATAGCCGCCTTTTTCTCCATCCCCTGGCTGACATAAAACCCCATATGTTCTTCCAGGGACAATGCCCCCCAATCCTCCTTTTCCTCCCGCTCCATGCTTCCCCTGTCCATCCCTTCCAGTACAAGCACATACTCCCCTCTTGGCTGGTTTTCCTCATAGAAGGCAATTGCCTCCTGCAAAGTAGTCGCAATCACCGTTTCAAACCGTTTGGTAAGTTCCCTGCACAGAGTCACACGCCGTTCCCCCAGCGTCCCATAAAGCTCCCCAAGGGTTCTTTTTAAATGATGGGGGGCTTCATACAAAATAATCGTGCGGGTCTCCCGGGCAAGCTCCGATAGCACAAACTTTTTTTCCTTTTTATCAGCAGGAAGAAATCCCTCAAAGCAAAACCTTCTGGTGGACAGCCCTGAAAGGGTAAGGGCAGTGATACAAGCGCAGCATCCTGGCAGAGAAGTTACCGGAACCCCCTCTCTTTGGCACATTTCCACCAAAACCTCCCCAGGGTCAGAGATTGCCGGTGTGCCTGCATCTGAGACCAAGGCCACATTTTTTCCTTCCTTTAGCCATCCAATTATCTGCTGTGCCTTTTCCACCCTATTATATTCATGATAGCTGGTCATAGGGGTCTTTATTTCAAAATGGTTTAATAACTTTATGCTGTTTCTGGTATCCTCTGCAGCGATCAAATCCACTTCCCTCAGCGTATCCAAAACCCTGAAAGTCATATCTCCCAAATTTCCTATAGGAGTTGCGCACAAATATAAAGTCCCTGTCATGTTAGTTTTCCTCTTTTCAATAATGCCTCCACCGTACACCGGTTAGAGGCATTCCACCAAATCCATTATTCATAGCCTGCATTAATACCCATAGATATCGTAAATTTCATCCGTGTATATCCCTGGCTCTTTATAAACAATAAGAGGGGGCTCTACATGCATACGCGCCCGCCCCCCTCTGTTCGCCTCTATCAGGACCATATTCGGTTCTTTATCCACAAAGGGATGCACCAGCTTCATCCTCTTTGGTTCCAGCTTATACTGCCGGAGAAGAACCAGGATATCCACCAGGCGAAAAGGGCGGTGCACCAGAAAAAAGTTCCCTCCCGGCTTCAGCAGCCTGCTGCCCTGGCTGACCACATCCTCCAGTGTACAGAGGATCTCATGCCTGGCAATGGCCTTGGGCTCCCTGGGATTGGCCAGCCCATGGTGCTCAGTCATATAGGGGGGATTGGATGTCACAACGTCAAAAGAAGCAGCGCCAAAGAGACTGACTGCTTCCTTAATATCCCCTGTAATAATCCCTATCTTTTCTTCCAGGCCGTTTAAGGCAACACTGCGCCTTGCCATATCCGCGCTCTCCGGCTGGATTTCCAGCCCAGTAAAATGGGACGCCTTTGTTTTTGCATTCATTAAAAGAGGAATGATTCCCGTCCCTGTCCCCAGATCCAGGACCCTGTCCCCTTCCCTTGCCCTGGCAAAACCGGAAAGCAGCACTGCGTCCATACCAAAACAAAACCGGCCGGGATCCTGGATAATTCTATAGTGATTTCGCTGAAGGTCATCAATCCTCTCATGCTCCTTTAGTATTCCTTCCGGCATCATTCCCTTCCTCCCGTCAAACCAAAATAGCCTTTAATTATCATCCAGCTTTGACCTGCCCTCTTCTCTTTCCAGTTTTTCAAGCTGCTTTAATTCCTCATCCTGGACATCAATCCTGTTATGCCTGTGTTTACGTTTAAAGCGCAGGCGTTCCACCCGATGTTCCTGTATTTCCTTTTCGTCGTTTACCTCCACGATCACTTTCACAAGCTGGCGGAGCACATTGACGCTTTGTACTTCCCCCCGCAGCCCGTCCTCCGTGGTCACATGGTCGCCTACGTTTGGCAGCCTTCTGTTCAGCTCCTCATAGGTTTCCTCCTCATGCTTCAGGCAGCACATGAGCCTGCCGCACACGCCGGAAATCTTGGTAGGGTTTAAAGACAGGTTCTGCTCTTTCGCCATTTTAATGGATACCGGGACAAATTCCGACAAATGCCTGTGGCAGCACAGCTCCCTGCCGCAAATGCCAATCCCCCCCAAAATCTTGGTTTCATCCCTCACCCCGATCTGGCGGAGCTCAATCCTGGTTTTAAACACTGACGCCAAATCCTTTACCAGCTCCCGGAAATCTATACGCCCGTCAGCGGTAAAATAAAACAGGACCTTATTGTTATCAAAGGTGTACTCCGCATCTATCAGTTTCATTTCCAGCCCGTGTTTCTGGATTTTTTCCAGGCATATTTTAAAGGCCTCTTTTTCCTTTATTTTATTGCCAGCTTCCTGTTCGTCGTCCCTGGGAGTTGCAATACGGAGAACCGGTTTTAGGGGCTGGACCACTTTCTCCTCATCCACCTGCCTTGGGCTTCCCACCACAGTGCCATATTCAATCCCCCGGGCAGTTTCCACGATTACGTGGTCTCCCCGTTTCACCTCCATCTTACCCGGATCAAAGAAATATATTTTTCCCGCCGTGCGGAAACGTACACCAATTACATTAGCCATGTATCTATAAACCTCACTTAGTTTTCTTTAATTGTCAGAAGCAGAAGTTCCATAGTCAGGTCAAAGTTTACATTTGCGTTCAGCCTTTGCTTTGACTTTTCCAGGGCGTCTATGATTAGCTCAATACCCTCATAGGTACTTCTGTCTGCTACCTTTCTGATATTCGCTATCTCTTCCCTGAAAATCAAATGGTTCGCGTCATGGGTAGCCTTAAACAGCAGCACATCCCGGTACCAGATAGCAAGTATATCCAAATAATCATTCACATCAAATTTATATTCAGTAATTTTCTTTATGGCGGCAACCAGCTCATTCAATTCCATTTCCTTAATATACTTAAGCAGAGTGATTGCCTCTTCCTTAACTTTGTCAAATTCCTCACTTCCTGCAAGAAGCCTTGCTTTCCCCACATTCCCCCTGGCAAAGGCCACACAGATGTCAGCCTTATAATCAGGAATCTCCCTGCTCTCCATCAGGTACTTTTTAATCAGGGCATCCCTCACAGGCTTCATGTTCAGGACCACGCATCTGCTGAGAATGGTAGGAAGCAGGGAATTAACGTTAGCGGTGAGAATCAGGATCACCGCATATTCCGGAGGTTCCTCCAGCGTTTTGAGCAATGCGTTCTGGGCCTGGACTGTCATCTTTTCCCCTTCGCCCATAATATAAATTTTTTTTGGCCCCCTGTAAGGCTTAATGGCCACATCTGCGTTAATCTGGCGGCGGATATCGTCCACGCCTATGGTACCAGGTTTCTCATGCGTAATAAACATGATATCCGGATGGTTTTTGCCAAGCGCCTGTTTACATGAAAAGCAGTCATTACAAGGTTCCGTATCCTGCCTGTTATCGCATTGCAGGGCCATGGCAAAGGTTTTGGCAATAAATTCCTTTCCCGCGTCCCTCTCCCCATTAATAATATAGGCATGGGATACCGTATTCATTCTGATGGCGTTTTCCAGATGCTCCCTTAACTGTTCCTGTCCCACAATATCTCGAAAATAGCTCATACACCCTCTCATTCTGCCGCCAGGCGGCTCCCCCACGTATTTTTCAAAATTTATCCTTTAAGTCAGAATATCCAGGAGCAGTCCCCTGATTTCCCCGATTTTGGAAAGAATGGCAAGATGGTCCTGCTCATCCTTCATCAGTTCCCTTGCCAGCTCATCCAGATTTTCATCCACCAGCCGGATAATACCGTAAACCCTGTGCCTGCCCTTCCTGTCCAGAAAGTTCTCCCTGGAAAAAGAGTGGGAATGGGTGACAATCTCATTCATAAATTCCTTGATCAGCCCCCGGTATTTCTTCATATCCCTGATATCCCGCTTTTTGGACAGTTTATCCCCCTGCATGGTAATCGCCTCCATCAGGGTATTGAGCCTTGCCTGGAGCTCATGCTCTTCCACATGGCTGGCCAGCGTAAACTTAAACGCGCCGTCCGGCTCCCTGGCAGGTGCCGACGCTTCCGGCTGGGATACCTGCGCCGCCTGATTTACTTTTATATCCAATACCGCTCACCTCTCTCCTTGACAAGCCAGGCTGTCCCTGATATATTCTGCTACTTCTTTCAGGCAATCATTAATATTTTCATTGGCAAACCTTCTGGTAATACCTGCCGCCCTTATCTTTTCTTCTGAAAAATCTTCCTCATCCGCCAGAAACCGCCTGCACATCTCCTGATACCTGGGATTATCCTGGCGCCGTTCCCTTTCCAGCGCCCGGGACAGCCTCTCGCCGTCGTCTACCTCCAAAAGCACAGGAATAACCTTATCCCGCCCAAAATATGCCACCGTCTTTAAAAACGATTCCAGGGTACCAATCATCAGATAATTATAAATCCCGGAAGCCATATCCCCGTCATCTACCGTAAAATAACGCCAGAGCCCATGATATGTATGGTAAATGCGGGATTCAATTACCCTGCCCGCATTCTCCAGCCGTCTGTATCCGTCCTCGTCCGTAAAATGATATTCTTCTCCCTCCGCCTCCCCGGCCCGTATAGGCCGGGTAGTGTAAGGCACTGCCTTTTTCAGGTGGAAAACCCCCTGCTCCAGAAACCGCTTACTGACAGTATCCTTCCCTGAGGAGCTTTTCCCCATTAAGTATATCATTTTTCCCATGTAAATTAAACCTCTACCACACGAATCATATTGGTTTTTCCTGACACCCCAAGAGGCACCCCGGCGGTCAGGACAACCGTATCTCCTTTTTTAATATACCCTGCGTTCTCGGCCGCTTTTACCGCCTCGTCAAACAAATCATCAGCAGAGCTTTCCCGGGCAATCCATATGGGCGTAACCCCCCAGGATAAGCTCATCTGCCTGCAAATCCTTGGGCTGACGCTGCAGGCAATAATAGGGCATTTGGGCTTATACCTGGAAATCATGCCCGCTGTAAACCCGGAAATGGTGACTGTGATAATCGCCGCCGCCTTTAGGTCCATGGCAGTGGTACAGGTAGCGTGGGAAATGGCAGTGGTAACATCCGCATCCTCAACATGTACCCGGTTTTTCATCCTGCCGTTATAATCTATATCCGCCTCTGTCCTCCCGGCAATCTTTGCCATGGTTTTTACTGCTTCCACAGGGTAAAGCCCCGCAGCGCTTTCACCGGAAAGCATGATGGCAGTAGTCCCATCATAAATAGCGTTTGCAATGTCCGTTGTCTCCGCCCTGGTAGGCCTTGGATTCTTAATCATGGACTCCAGCATCTGGGTAGCGGTAATTACATGCTTGCCCTGGGCTTCCGCCATCTTGATCATCTTCTTCTGCATAACAGGGACTTCTTCCATAGGAATTTCCACTCCCATGTCCCCCCTTGCCACCATTATGCCGTCGGATACTGTAAGAATCTCTTCCAGATTGCGGATGCCCTGCATGTTCTCAATTTTCGCAATGATTTTCATATGGCTGTTATGGTCGTCCAGAATTTTCCTGACCTCCAGGATATCCTCCTTACACCTTACAAAGGAAGCCGCCAGGAAATCAAAGCCCATATCACAGCCGAACATAATATCGCTTCTGTCAACTTCGCTGATATAAGGCATGGACAAAACCGCCCCCGGGACATTCACGCCCTTATGGTTGGAAATAGGCCCGCCGTTTACCACTGTACAGATAATATCATTTTCTTCAATGGCATCCGCCACCATTTCAATCAAACCGTCGTCAATCAAAATGGTTGTCCCCACACAGATATCGTCTTTCAAATTCTTATAGGTAATGGTTACTTTCTCATTATTTCCCAGAACTTCTTCGGTAGTCAGTATAAATTTCTGCCCTGCTACCAGCTCCGTCCTGCCCCCCTCAATATCCTTTAAACGGATTTCCGGGCCCTTGGTATCCAGCATAGTGGCAACCTGCATCCCCAGGTCATTGCTGACCTTGATTACCCTGTCAAATTTCCTCTTATGCTCTTCATGGGAGCCATGGGAAAAATTAAAACGGGCAACGTTCATGCCGGCAAGTATCAGCTCCTTTAATTTTTCTTCACTTTCACTTGCAGGCCCGATGGTACAGATAATCTTTGTCTTTCTCATTCTCTTCTCCTTTTTTTACTACCTTTATTTTTTTATCCTGGACTCCCAGAAGGTTATAACCATTATTAATATATGCAATAATCAATTCCACCATCTCTGCCCCCACCTCTTCTCCCGGTGCCAGCAAAGGAATTCCCGGTGGATACAGATAAATAAAGGAAGCCGCCGTCCAGCCTACAGCCTCTTCCAGGCTTCTTTCCACATTAAGGGCCAAATACGCCTGCCAGAGGCTTAAATTGACCTTAGGGCGGTAATCCTTCCCTATAACAGGCAGCCTGGCTTTCCGGAAAGCTGGCCTTCCTTCCATGAAACTGCTATCTGCCTTATCCCCTGAAAGGGCCTTGTCAATCTCCAGCAACGCATCCCGGAGCCGTTCCATCCCTTCCCACTTATCCCTCATTGTCAAAATGGCAACCACATAGCATCCTGAAGCCATTTCCATCTGCAAGTGATATTTTTCCCGCAAAACATCATAAAGAGCCTGGCCGGTAATAGAACAGTCCCAGGCACCTGCTACCAGCTTTCCTGGTTCCGTTAACGGGCACACCCGGATGTGGGCACAGCCCGCCAGCCCCTCTAAAAAATCCTTCCTCATAGAAAGAAGCCTGTCCAGGCTCCCATACCCTTCCCTGGCAGCAAACGCCACCCCATCGTCAATGCCCGCCATCAGCAGGTAAGAAGGGCTGCTGGTCTGATAAATCCCCAGATACTTCCTTAAAATATCCTTACTTACCAGCGTACCATTCCGGTGAAGCAACGCAGTCTGGGTTGGCGCAGGCATGGTTTTGTGGACGCTGTGTATTACCACATCCGCCCCCTCCTCCACTGCACTTTTGGGATAAGCAGGATGGATGCCAAAATGGGCGCCATGGGCCTGGTCTACAATCAACGGGATCCCATACTTATGCGCTGTCTTTGCCAGCTCCCCTACATGGGATACAATGCCCTCATAAGTAGGGGAAGTTATGACCACTGCGGCGATTCCTCCCCCTCCCTTTTCCCTGCTGGCAGAACAGATAACGTCTTCGAGCTCCTGTGCCCTGACCTGGCCTGCCATGCCATACTCCTTAATGATTTCCGGGTATACATAATAAAGCTCCATCCGATTTAAAAAAGCCGCATGGTATACGGCTTTATGGCAGTTTCTGGCAATGATCAGTTTGTCCCCCCGCCCGGCAACAGCCGAAACAGCGCTTAAAATGCCCCCTGTGCTGCCGTTGACCAGATAATAGGTTTCCTCCGAATGGTACAGCTCTGCTGCACGCACCTGGGCATCCTTTAGGAGGGACCGGGGCTGGTGCAGGTTATCAAATCCGTCTATTTCTGTAATATCATATTGATAAACCTCCGCCAGTACCCCGTCTTTTAAATTTCCCTTATGGCCCGGCATATGGAAGGGATAAAAATCACTGCCACTATACTCTTTCAGCCGATTGGATATTCCTTCCTTCATCCGGTCATTTTTACCCTGGCCTTTCCTGCGCCTTTACGAAGCTTTAATGTCTCTAACAAAGAACAATATTTGTCAGCCGTAGTCACAATCCACGCTTCCCTGCAAAGAGGAGGCGCAACTGTAAGGGGCCACATATGCTTTTTAATAATATCTCTTTCCCTGAGGGTCAAATTATATTCCCTGCTGGCATTTTTAAGGGCAATACCCGGATGATAAAATCCATGCAGCCTTTGATAATTCTCCCTGTTCTTATCATGCCAGTCATAAAGAAAATAATCATGGAGCAAGGCTCCCCTGACAAGCTCCCTCTCATTGCAGTGGATCCCCAGAAATTTACATATGGCTATGCTCTGCCTGGCAACATCAATACAATGCCTCCGGACTGGCATAGTCCCATGCTGGATAAAATTCCTGGTACTGCGGAAATTTTCTGATTCCAGGATATCGGAAGCGTATTCCTTAAGCAGTTTATACAATTCCTTTTTCTGCTGGTATCTTTTCCTTAGCTTCTCAAGACGTTTTCGGTATTTTTCGTTTTCAGTTTCTCCCTTCATAACTTCTCCCATGAAAAATTTTTAAGAAATATACCTCCCGCCAGGCGGCTCCCTCCGCCTGGGAAAGCACTCTTTCCCAAATTGATTTCTACCTTTATATTGTATCACATTTGCAGTTAAAAATGATACAGAATAAGAACAAATTTTACATAATCTTAAGAGAATTTATGGCTTTTCAAAATTCTTCCTCCAGGGTAGTGACTGCAATAACCGACAGCTTTCCCGCCTTTCCACCATCTTCCCCCTGGTCAAAAACCACCCTGATAGCCTGTCCTTGTAAAATTTCTTTATTCGCCCCTGTATAAACAATGGTTTCCGGGGAAAGCTTAAAATAGAGGCTTAGCCCCTGTTCCGTTTCCAAAAAAAGTTCTTTCCTCCCCATCTGGCCAAGTTTGCCTTCCACCATATAATATCCTTCCGCCGCAGGGACAGCAGCCTCCACTACCTGGGCCAGATTATCAGCCAAAAACTCTTTACTTGGGGCATCCCCCCTTATATTTTGCGCCACGTCAGCACAGCCCATAACAAATACTGCCATAAGCCCACATACCATACATAATACAAACTTTTTCATCATTCTCTTCCCCACATATAAAAATTTTCAATATCAAAATACTATAACACAGGAAAAAAAGCAATAGAAACTGCTACAAATGCGATTATTTAAGAAAAGTAAGACGCCGCCTGGGCAGCAGAAAACCACCGAAAGCAACCATCGCAAAGCCACATGAACCGGCTTATCGCCTGGTACAGGGAACTGCTAAAGAAGTTCCACCCAGGGATAAATGATAATAATTCAAATACTTATACCACTCCCGAAAAACCTCTGAGTAACGAACAGGGCACAATGGCCTGGATTGATGATACTGCTGCAAAATATCATAAGAAAGCCGGAAACCTTTGATTTTATGAGGGCACTGAAAAACTCCCACTTTTTTGTTGGGAGTTTTCTTATCTCTATATAAACAGCATCTGTGTACAAATTTGCTCTAAAGCATGCAAGGAAAAGCGTTCCCTTACTGCATAACCGGCTCCGTCAGCCTCGTGATTCTCTTGACATTTGCCACAAATGCTGTGATATACATTTGCAGTTCCATGGCAAACAGCCCTCTCGAATCCGCTCTGCGTAATCCGTGGGCTTCTTTTAATTCACCATTCTTTTCTTCAATCCGATGCCGAATCTTCATCCGTTCCCTGAAATATTCACTCTCCTCAAATTTTAGTCTTTCCAGGTTCTTTTCGCTTGCCTGGGTAATGCTGTAACTCCGTTCCTTTGATTTCCCTCTCCCTACACGGCAGCTTTCTCTTAACGGGCATTTCCTGCATTTCACTTTGCTAAATATATATCTTAAATAGGTATTCCCGTTCTTTGCTGTCCGTTTCTCTACCCGCATCGCCAATTCCCCGGCTGGACACTGCAGCATTCCGGCATCCTTATTGTAACAGAATCCTTCTTCCAGTTTTCCGTTTGCTGCCGCTGCCACCGCCGTATTTGTCCGTGCAATTAATGTAATCCCTTCGCCACAGGCTTCCAGATTACCATCGCTGACATATGCCATATCCCCTATTACTTCTGTCACTTCTATCCCTGTTTCCTGCACCTTTTCTATCAGTCCCGGTAACTCCTGGCCGTCCGGCGCACCTCCATGCGTTACGCTTATCCCCGCAATCAGACGTTCCTCTGTCATTGCCAGGTGGTTTTTATATCCGTAAAATGTGCTCGTTGGCGTTTTGTGCCCAAACCGTGCATCTTTGTCATCCTTTGAACGTATATCCCTGATCTTTTCATCCTCAAGCAGTTCCTTCATTTCCCTGGCAAGCTTCTGTATCTTCCCGCTGCCACAGGCTGCTATCCCTTCCTCCAGAGCCTTTAGCAGATTTTTTGTATATGCAATCTCTTCCTCCAGTCCGGCTTCCAGGGATGGTTTTTCGGGGAATTTTTCTGATAAATCAAAAGCATTTTTATAGATTTCCTTCCGGAGCTGTTTACTCATATCCCGCAAAATCTGTGTAGGGGATTTCGCACGGACAGATGCGTTTGTATGGGTGGAATCTACGATAATGGTTCCTGATTTTATCAGACCTTTATCCAAAGCCTGCCGGATCGTTTCCTTTAACAGCTCTTCAAGAATATCTTCTGTAATGCGGGTTTTCCTGAATTTTGTGAGAAGGCTGGGGTCAATCATTTTTGCTTCCGGTTCCAGGTCTAGAAAAAATTTATATGCCATATCTGTCTGGGCGCTGCTGATCAGAGTTTCATCAGACAGGTCGTAGAGCTTTTTCAAGAACAATAGTTTGAACATCATCTCTGGTTCTTTTGCCGGGCGTCCGAAATTTTCACAATACTGTTTCCGCAGCATAGGATTTACAAAACTGAAATCGATGTTCTCTTTTATCTTCCGCAAAAGATGATTTGCAGGAATGATCGCATTGTAAATCCCCTGATAAGGTGATAATGGTAATTTCAACTGTGAATGATCTTTCAGCATTTCGGAGTCCTCCTTCCCTATACTTCTATTATAATACCAACACTGAAAAAAGCCCAATTCTTTTTCAAAGAATCAGACTTTTTCAGTGCCCTCGATTTTATTGAGGTTTCCGGCTTTTTCACTGATGAGCCACCCGGGACTCGAACCCGGGACAACTTGATTAAAAGACAACATACAATCCTCATTAATTGCCAGTATTTATGCGCTTTCTATAGTTATGTTGCTACTAACATGCTACTTTTAATATAATAACTTATTATCCTCTACTCGTCAATCGCTGCCCATGTTTTCACATCCACCATCCCATCAATTTCCATCACATCTGCTCTGCATACTTTTTAATTAAGGAAATAACTCCCATTTTTTCCAGTCCTCTCTGCAGCACTTTAGCATTATCCAGGCTCTTATACGCCCCAGCCTGTACAACCCACAAATATCCATCAGGTGCCATCTCGTCACCTACAGGGTCATACTGTGCCAGGTTATATTTTTCAATATAATCACGGATCAATGATTCCTCATAAGTCTTTGATGTGGCATAAGGGAGCTGTGCGTTCTGCAGGTACTGCACCGCAAGGATATAATCCCCACACCCAATAACGTTCTTCCAGTTCGGTTCTGTCTGGTTTCCAATCTTCCTTTCAGAAAGATATGTATTGTGGTCTAAAATTGACTGCTCCCAGCTGTCATATGCCCTCCAGAGCACATTCTTGTCTGTCCTGTAGCTGCCGTCTACGTTTTGCTCTACAGCGTCTTTTACATATACACGTCCTGTCCAGCCATTTTGTTTAATCCCAAACAGTGCATTGGCATTTACGGCCAGCTCCGATGTGCCAAATCCTGATTCTTTTATTGCCTGCGCCGTCACAACTGATGGAAGGACAAGCCTCCGCTCAATCCAGTCCCTCTGGGCAATGTTGCCGACAAACTCAATAAACTCTTCCCGTGTGGGATCATGTTTTTCTGCTGCCGGGAATTGCACGGATGGCAGGACAACTTCCTTATAAATTCCTTTATAAATCGCCCCTGCAATGCCCTGTACACCTATGCCCTGGTAAAGGCTTACATCTTCCTGGTTATCACAAAAGCACACTTCTATCAGCATAGACTTCGCTTTTGTCTTCCTGATAACATATAAGCCGCTTCCAGCTTTTACGCCCCTGTTAGCAAACCCCAGCCCCTCCAGGTTTGCGCACACATCCAAAGCATCTTGGTACTGCCTGCCCTCATAAGTATACACCTCCACACCATGTCCAGCATGAGTTTTGGAAGCGTTGAAGTGGATGGAAATAAACCAGTCCAGATCCTGCCTGTTGGCTAACGCCACTGCAGCAGCCAAATATTCATTTTGGGTGTCTGATGAGTCTATCGTACAGTCAACCACTGCAACGCCTGCGGATCGGAGCAGACCCATAAGTGCCTGTCCTACCAGCCTGGTATGCTCTGATTCCTTTATAATCCCAACAGCCCCATAGCCAGGGCCGCTGGCTGTGTGCCCGCAGTTTATTCCTATTGTCATAACTGTTCCTCTTTTCCCAATTTTATTTTTCCTGCTGCCTGTAGCCCTCTACGCTGCCTGTGGTGCTGTTTCCATCTAATCCATCCGTGTCCGGAAGTTCGTCCGTATATTTCCCCAGGAGCTCCCTTACTTTCTTCCAAACACTTTTTACAGGCAGCCCACAAAGCGCCATATTTTTAAAGATGCTCACCACCTCATAGGCTATGTAAAGAAGTGCAAAAAATTCAGCCATGCCTACGCTATTAAGCCCTAACTGGTTACGTGCAGCCTCCGGGATAAAACCAATAAGGTTAACTTTTACCAGCATGTCGATAGCCAGCATGAATACCAGCGAAACAATCATGCCTATTTTTCTGATAGCCCCATCAATCCCTGCGCAGCTGTTAAACTTTTTTTCCCTTACTGCCCGCAACACCCCGAAGATTGTGTCAAATACAATCACAAGCACCACTAATTTAAAAAACTCGTTGCTTGCCGCCATGTCAATAAAATCCATAACCTTCATTTCCATAAAACCTTCCTTTCTGCTTTGCTGTCTGCAACTGATCAGCCAACATTAGTAATCTTCCAGCCATTTTTCTGCCTTTGGCTTCCAGAGGGAAGGGACGTCTTCCAGTTTCCATACCTTCCCTGTTTTCGGGTTTGTTTCCCCATTCAGGATTTTGCTTCCATAAAATGCTCCCATCACACCAGGCCTCCTTCCTCTGCCAGGCCGCTTGCAGCTTCGCCCAAGTCTGTTATTGCCCCATCCTGTACCTCCCTTTCCTTCCATAAAATCTTAATTTCCCGAACCTGCTTCCAGGGCGGCAATCCTTGCTTCCAGCAGCGCATATTTTTCATCTGCATATTTCTGTGCCTGCTTCAATGCCTGCTTTGCGCTCAGCGTCTTTAATGTGGACACTTCTGGTATATTACTGCTCCCGGAATAATCTATATGGGTTTTAAGTATCACACCGCCCGTACACCCTATGTAAGTATATCCGCCGTTCTCCGTGCCTGTGAGGATACTCCCCATGACTGACACTTCAACAGCTTCGCTGTCCATTGCTGCTGCCAGTTTCGCCGGGTTTTCGGCTGCCGCGAACACGCGCCTTCCGTCCTTAGTGAAAAATATCCCCGTGATACCGTCGCTGAATTCCAATATCTTGGCTCCCCCTCTATCCTCTGTATTTTTCAGAATGCTGTAATCAACACCGTTAACAGAGTAATATAAACGGCCTGCGGAATTGGACATACTGACATTTGAATAAAAATATCCATATGCAAAAGCTGTATATTTGGAACCGGCCACTACCCTGTTTCCATCCAAGGATATCAGAACTGTATCAGAAGTTGTTGAGGTTCCCGTCCTTTCCGTCATAACTACCCGGTCTTTAATGAGCCTGCTCCTTTTGAAATAGCCCTGGTCAGGGCTAAAATATGAGCTAACGCCTATTGATATAAAATTCTGCCCCTCCTCCTGATACCCTTCCAGCGTATCAGCCACAAGCATGGCAAGCCTTTTAAAATTGCCGCTGGATGATGAGCTGTAATATATCAGCAATACTATTTTCCCTGCCGTGCTCTGATACAGCCCTGCTATCCCATGCCCTTCCCTTATATTTATTTCCTGAAAGCTAGACAGGTCACGTGATGCCTGCACAGCAGCATATTTACTGTTTGTATACCCTTCCGCGGCCCTGCCAAAATAATACTTCCCATCCGCGTATATCACATGGGAAGCCAGCAGCGGGCCATCGCCATTCTTCAGTATGGCAAGATTTCCCACATCCTCCCCATACAGGACTTTTTCATCATCCAGGAATGCAAAGTATTTCCCGTTCACATATTCTATTTTCCATATGTCCGCCGTTGACACTGTCAGTATCATTTCCTGTATAAGCTGTATGGGCGCTGCCTCCTCCATGGAAACAAACATTGCATTAGTCCTTCCAAGCATTTTTAATACCTCCTTACCTCCACTGTGCAGTTTAAAGGCTCTGTGTATTTTGTTGCTGTTGTAAACAGGATATACCCGTCAAAGGATTCCACATAGATGACGCCTCCAAGGATTCTTTCTGCCGACATTGCATCAAAATACGCATCTACGATGCATCCTTCATCCACCCTTCCATCATCCAGCCTGTACTCATTATTGCTGTCAAACACCACCTGTACATCCCTTATCAGGAATGAGCTTTCCTGTATGCGTGTGAGCATGCTTTCCACTTTCTCATGCTCTTCGCTGATGGTCTCCCCATACCTTCCTAGGGTGATCTCCATAGCAGACAGCCTCTGCTCCAGCGGCTCTATCTCAAAGGCGTTCACCTTCTCCAGGAGCTCCATCTGTGCCTGCAGGATGGCGTTCGCCTCGTCCAGCTTTGCGTTCTGGCTGGCTATGCTGTCCAGGATGGACTGGTATTTGGAAATGATGGAAAGGAACACATCGTCCGTGGGCTCCGTTGACACGTTATCCCCTGATATGGCTCCCCTTTCGATCTCTATGGTATCCAGCGTGGATGTAAGCACCGCCGTATCCTTGATGCCAAACACCCCTATATACATCCTTCCTTCCCTTGCCATCGCCGCCGCCGGCACTGTGCAGGCATCGTCACTGCCCAGGACTGCATACTGGACGTTTGCCTTGTCCTGGTAGAACACGGCTGTCTTCGTGAACCCTTCCCATGCGCTGTCAAATGTGAACGAGCACATGTCATAGTTTGCATCGCCGCTTGATATAACGTCACGGTTCTGTACCGTAAGTAATTGCTTCTCTAATAAAACATTTATCTGTGCCACTGATACCCCTTTCCCCCAGCCCCCTGTTTAAGGCGCCGGTGCTGTCCATGCCCCTATCCCTCTTTTCTATGTAATACACCTTATGAGCGGCCCAAGGTATTGCCTGTAATAGACATTCCCGCCAATCTTTATGAATGTCTGTGCGTCTGCGTTTGTATTAGACGCCTTTGGGAGGGGGTCGTTCACCAGGTCATAGTAACACCCGCTCACTTTAAAAAAGTTGGGCATCCACTCAACCAATGGGAACCTGTTCTTGTTGTTATTAAAGTCATCCGCGATTGTGTCTAGCCGGCTGTTCATTCCCTGTGCTGTATTCCTTCCGATGTTCACAGGGGTCCCATTGTCTTCCAAGCCAATCACGGCGGCAGCATATTTACCTCCGGAGCTAGTCCCGGTATTCCAGTAAATCCTTGACTCCCTCCCACTCAGGATATCCTCAGCTTTATAAAATGCCATATTAAACCCATTATTGAATGTAGGTGCCGTATAGTTCGTGGATATCAGTAGAACGAAAGCCACTGTCGGCTCCCCCAGGAGGCGCATCTTAAAATTATAGTTTATCCCGCTAAATACCGTTGTGTAATTAGAATTGTTGAAAAATATGGAGGCGTTGAATGGCGTGCTGGCTGTGTAATAATTCGATGCCCCAGAAAAACAAAATACCATTGGCACTCCATTTATCCACAAAAACTCACCGTCATACCTTGACTCTGCCCCGCATTCAGTAAGGAATTCCTGTATCTTATTATTTAACAGCTCTGTCTTTCCCTTTTTGGCTGTGGTGTTGGATGTTGCACCATAGTATTGCTTTACAGCCTTTGTGGCGGTATCCTCGCTTATCGTACCGCTGTAATTCTTGACCCTATCCATTTACTTTTTCATATCCCTCCGCTATCATATAACCGTTTACAGCAAAGACGGCGATGCCACTGGCCAGGTCAGTAGGAACCGGGTTGGCGTATGCGTCCCCTTCTATCACTTCGATGCCAGCGCCGCCGCTGTTAAAAGGGACCACTGTATCGGCACCAGGCGGGATATACCCCCACTTCCCTTTTCCATCCTGGGCAACTTTAGCCCCGCCCAGGTTCTCCCTAAAAGAACTGTCGATCATCCCCTGTATCTCTGCAATAGAGGCAGACATCCCTGGTTCACCAGGGTCCCCTTTCTCCCCCTTGTCCCCTTTTTCTCCCCGGCTGGGCTTTCCGGTGTCGGCAGCACCGATATGCCAGTTTCCATTGGTGCCTATCGTTGGCGTGATCCCGTTTGTGCCGTCATAAAGCTGTGCCTGGGTCTTCCCCCTTCCATCTTTCACAGTGATAGTTGCTGTATTCCCCACCTTTTTTACATCCGCCGCAGGGGAAAAGCCTGCAGCGCCATCCCTGCCGTCTGTGCCTGGCGCCCCGTCTGCCCCCCTGGCCCTCACCCCTGTATCAGTGGTGCCCAAATGCCAGTTGCCGTTTGCCCCTATATGTGGGGTGACCCCATCCTTCCCATCTTTACCCGGCTGTATCTGCGCAACGGCTTCCCCCACCAGTGCCTCCACGTCTTCCGCCCTTGTATACCCTTCCAGCATCTCTTCCGTTTCCTGCCCGGAGATATAACCGGCATCGTTCTTGAATGCGCTGACGTTCTGGGGAACCTTCACTGCCTCCAGTTTCCCATTCCCGGCCCCCATCCCGCTCAGTACCCGCCTGCTCACGCCAAGGTAAAAGACTGAGTCCTGGGGCTTCGCGATGGCAATGTCTGCCTTATAGAGCAGGTAATCCCCATACAGCCCATGGGGCCTGCTGGACACAGGGACATACTCACACACGTCCAGCGCCTCTATGTCACTGTCCGTCAGGCTCAGGTCCACCGCCCTGATCTCATAGGTCTCCCGGAGCGTGGCAAACTGGCCGTAAAGGCGCTCCTGTGCTTTCCTGAGCAGGTTCTGGGGCAGTGTCACGTCCTCCCAGGTGGACTCACTCTCCGGTGCGAAGATCACCCCATACCTTGCCGCCATCTCCTCATTTATGATATGGTTCCTGCCATCATTGACGGATGAGATGTCTATCTTCTTTCCATCCACTTCCGCCCCTACCGGGCGTATGGCCGTGTAAGTCTCTGTGGCATCCATCTCTGTAGAAATGTCTATCATGTTCCTGGCAAATGCGATCCCCTGCCTGGAGACGGCCTCATAATCCGCCAGCCAGTCCACATAGTCCCCATCTGGCTCATACCTCACCCTGATATGCCCCCCAAGGGAGGACTGGAAGCACCGGCTCTTTAAGGCTTCCCATGAGTTTAGGATGCCCTCGCTGCTCCTTACGATATAGCCGTTGGGGTCGGCCACAGTGACCATGCCCGTCCTAAAACGCTGCCATTCCATCACCTGTGAGTTATGGTTCTCCACAATCATTGCAAAAAGTTCCGCAGGGCTGCCAGAAAAATCAAAAGGCTCCAGGCAGGAATCATTAAAGAACGCAAGCTTCCCTTCCGCCTCAACGGTCTTCCCGTTATAAAAATCCTTTTTATCCGATACCACACGCCCCTTGAAGATGGCCCTGCCATCCCTTAACACTTCCAGCACAGGGTACAGCTTCCTGATCTCCCCATGGTTCAGGTTCGTGCCGTAGACCTTAAACGACAGGTGGCCTGCCGCATTGTCCTCCAGCACCAGCCTGGGGTCTACCAGTTTTAGGTTTGGATTCCGGGGGTCATAGATGGCCTTGTCCCCGCATCTGATTCTTATCATATGAGCCTCCCCTTCCTGTAGGCAAACTTCACCGTGCCCCTCCCTGTGAGCCCTATGCGGCTGCGCCCTTCATAAAGGGTGAGCTCCGGGACCCTGTACACGCCGTCCTCCATGTGGTACCCTACACCTTCGTATGTAAGGGTTATATCGCCGCTGACAGTAACCTCAGGCATCACGGGCATCCGTGAATTGGACAGGACGGCCTCCCTGGGCATGCCCTCCACACTCTCTATGTGCACCGTCTCCCGCCTTTCAAATTTATAGGGCTTAACTTTCGCCGTGATGTACAGTTCATAAAGGCTCCCGTGCAGCTCTTCCTTCGTGCACTTTACCCTGCCCTCATAATAAAATTCCGGCTCCCTGTCCAGGATGATTTCCATCCTCCTGCCGTGCAGGGCGTCCTTCATCCGTTCCTCATCCTCACGGCGGAAGAATGTGAACTTGAAATCTATCTGCCCGTCCCCGAACACCACGCCGCCCACGGCCTCTGTCAGGTCGATGTCAGAATCGCCCCCGGCTATATCCACATAGTTCTCCTTGGCTGCAGGAGGCGTGACCCTTGCATAGTTCATGATGGCGGCATACTCCTTTGAATGGGCGCCGCCAAATGCTGCGCCATGCATCAGTTCCACCTCCCCCTCATATGGGCGATCTGCCCAAGTTCTTCATCCATCTGCCCTGCCATCTCCCCTACCAGTGCCCCGGTGTCCAGTACCACCTGCAGCCCTGCCAGGGAAGGGAGATGCTGTGCCAGCAGGCTGTATATCCTGTCCAGCACCCCATAGAGCTGGCTGTTGTTCTCCGCTACTGCGGCAGAGATCATCCCCATCAGCGTCTCTGTGCCGCTGACAACCTCGCTCCCTGCCTCGCCGCCTGCCATGATCTGCCCGGCTGGGTTGATGCCGAATGCCGTGGGCTTCTCCATCAGCACCGGGCTGTCCATGGCTTTTTTATACCACTCCACGCCTATGTGCGGGATGGACGGCGGGTCTAAGGAAAAGCTCCCCTCCATGCTGAAATGGGGCAGCTTTATCTTGGGCAGGCTCCAGTCGAAGTTGAAGAATCCCTTCAGCTTCTGCACCGTGTTTGACACAAAGTTCTTCACGGCTTCCAGCTTTTCTGTCACTCCGGACTTAAGGCGGTCAAACTTTTCAAGCCCTTTCGCCCGCAGTTCCTCAAACCCGGCAACGGACCTCTCTTTCAGGGACTGTATCTTTTCAGCCGCCCTGTCCTTTAATTCGGTGAATTTAGAAACGGCGTTTTCTTTCAGGGTGTTTACTTTCTCCACAGCCCTGTCTTTCAGCTCCTGGAACTGGCTGGACGCCCTTTCTTTCATGCTGGTGATCTCTGAAACTGCCCTCTCCTTTAATTCGCTTACCTTGGCTGATGCTTTTTCCTTCAACTCGCTAAATTTTTCTACTGCACGTTCTTTCAGCTCAGCCACTTTGGCGGATGCGCCCTCTTTCAGCTCATGGTATTTATCCACTACCCTGTCCTTTAGTTCTGCTGCTTTTTCGATGGCATTGTCTTTCAGTTCAGTGAATTTCTGCACAGCCCCGTCCTTCAGCTCCGTAACTTTTCCGACTACTGCATCCTTCATTTCCCCGGCCTTTTCCCCAAGGCCTACAAAAAATCCCACAATGCCGTCAACAGCATTCCCTACAGCTTCCTTCACGGCTGCCCATGCCTTTTGCCCCCATTCCTGGATCTCATCCCAGTTTTTGTAGACCGCCACACCGGCAGCAACCAACGCGCCGAGGACGGCAATGACTGCCAGCACAGGGCCGCTGATGGAGCCAATCGCGGGGATCAAGACACCGCCAATCTTTCCAACAAGCCCTACGATACCGCCTGCCAGCTTCCCCCCAATACTGATGATGCTGGTAACTGCACCTGATACTTTCCCTATCCCGCCGATAAGGGCCCCCCCGACCTGGATGATGGATCCTATGCCTGATGATACTTTCCCCAAAAATATCAATACCGGGCCGGCAGCTACAATAAAAGCCCCCACAGTAATAATCACTTTTTTTGTTTCACCATCTAATGCAGAAAACCAATCACTGAATTTGCTTACTTTTTCAGAAACTTTCTCTATAATGGGGGCTAATGTATCTATTAACGTAATCCCAAGGTCAAGGCCAGTAATTTTTAAATTATTCCATGCTTTTCTTAACTTATCCCCTGATGTATTTAACTTTTCATACGCTGTCTGCGTAGCTCCTGTAGCGTTCCCCATTTCAGAAAGTTTATAATTAAATGCATCAAACTGCGCTCCTGTCAATGCGGTCATAGCTGTAACGGCTTCTGTGCTTGAAAATAATTCTGCCATCTTATCTGCCTGCCCGCCGGTTTCTGCCTGTACAATTTTTAATATTCCTGCAAACCCCTCTGATTTCAGCATTGCTTGGGCACTAGAATATCCATATTGAGAAATCAGTTCCCCCATTGCAGTAGTCGGCTTCATTAAATTACTGAACACTGCCTTAAGCTGTGTTGAAACTTCCGCTGTATTTCCAGTGACACCGGTCAGCGTTGCCATTGAACCAAACAAATCCTCGTATGATAAATTCAGGGAATTTGATAAAGGGAAAAGCGGCTGCATAGATTTTGCCATCTCAGGGAATGTAGTAACACCAAGCTTAGCTGTCTGAAATGCCAGGTCAGAAATTCTCTTCGCCGTCTCATCATTTATCGAATTATAGCCTTTCATTCCGGCTGAAATCAAAGAAACTGAATCAGAAACTTCTGCACCACCTGCCTTTGCTGACTTTGCCATTGTAGAGAAGATCTTTTCCGTTTCTTCCCCGCCGTCTCCCAATGAAGAAATCGCCTGATACATACCTCTTGCCATATTTTCAATTGAAAGACCTGTTTCACGGCTCGTTGACTTAACAGCCCTTTCATATCCGTCTAGATGGCTATCATCATCCAGCAACGTATTAATATCTGCGATAGAATCTTTGAAATCTAAAGCCATCTTTCCCGATACAACACCGATTCCGCCAAGTGTAGTCGTTACAGGTAAAAGTTTTTTCCCCATATTTTCAGCTGCCACGCCTACTGTCTTAAAACCTCCTGCCAGCTTTTCTGAAAAAGATTTTGCCTTATTCGTTGTTTCCTCTATGCCCTGGTTGCCCTCTGCATTATCAAACACAAACTTGCCTACCAGCCTGAACACTTCCGCTGCCGCCCCCATAAACCTCACCCCTTTGGCGCAAACCCGTCCAATATGCTCTGTGAACGCGCTACAATTTTTTCCTTCTCCGCTTCACTCATTACATCTTCCTTGCCGGTCCCGCCAGCCAGTTCCTCCTTAAACTCGGCAAAAGACTTGCCATAAACCTTATGCAGGAAAAACTCCCACATCATGGCTTCGTTTTTTTCTTCCGCATCTTTTTTAAGGAGGAACCTTGCAAAAGAACCGAACCTCCCCCCGGCGATCATGACATCCAGCAAAGAAAATGGACTTGTGTAACGCCTATACAGCAAGTCCATAAACCCTAATTCGCCAACCGTTTGATGTACCGTGAAGCAGCCCTGAAAAAACTGGCAAATTCCTCTTTTGTGGCAAAGTCAATGATCATTTCCATAAAGATATCAAGGGGGAGGGCTTTCACGGCCTCCACCTTCATCCCGCTGACATTTGCCAGCAGGGTATAGATCTCACTCTCACAGGAAGGTATGTGCTCCAGTACCTTGTTTGCCGCTTTCAGCGCAATTCCCGCGCCCACAAGCAGGTAATCTTCATCCTTTTCCCCTTCCCTGTCTTCCTGTGTGTTTTCCTTTGTTGTCAGAAGTTTTTTTATAAAGCCGCCCTCAAAAACCTCTGTCAGTTCATCAATGCCGATCTTGCTGATGATCCTGACCATAGGGAACAGGTCTGTACTGTTCAGCTTCCGGAATTCATAAGGCTTGCTTTCGTTGTTTGCACAATCCATATTGTCCATGATCTTTTCTATCCTTCCTTTCTACAATGTCAGTTCTCAGTCCCCTGTTCTGTGCCACCTGCATTAGCGCTCCCGGAATCATCCGGATAATAGATAAATACCGGGAGCGTATCCTGTGATGCGTCTTCCCCAAAATCAGCATAGGGCTTAAAGGTCGCCGGGATGACAGTCGTCTCCTTATTCTTCCCGGACAGTTCAAGCCCGGACGTGCAGAGCGCATTCTCCATGATGATGATGATAGGCGTATCATCCACAAGGAAACCAACAAACGCAACATTGTCAATATAATCCCCATCCTCGATCACAGATTTTGTCGCCAGCTTGGTAAACCCTTCCGCCTCGGATTCCACCTCCCTGCCGATCATCGCCAGTTTCAATGAACCCGTATTGATCTCCACAAGGTTGATGGTGAGCTCTGCCATCTCGCCCTGCTTATGGGTGAGCCCCTTAGTGTCTACTGTTGCCCCGTCCACCTCTATTGTGACGATGTTCGGTGTCAGCTTGAAGCTGTTCCCTCCGGACGTTGCACCAAAGATCTCACCCTGCCATGCATCCTTTTCACTGTCCCAATGGAGGTTCTTATATATCGTCCCTGCCCCCAGCATCAGGGATCTTGGTGTGTTCTTTGTTATGCCGGATTTCTTTAGGCCTTTTATCAGTCCCATATCAGTTACCGCCTTTCCATGTTTTTACTGTTAGATCGATCCGTATCTTCTGCAGCTGCTCATCCCCGGACTCTTCCGGCTGGCAGCTGCAATAAAAGACCGCAACTGCCTGGTCTCCAGACACTGCGGCCAGCCCCTCCACCGGGGGGAAATGTTCTTCTATTTTTTCAGCCTCTGCAAACAGTTCCAGAAGCGTCCCCTCTGTCTGGGGCGATTCCCTGTTAAAACCGTCAAGGATCAGGGTAAATTCCTTCCTCCCGTCCTCCGTTACGGGATCAGCAGGAACCAGTTCCCCAACAAAATAAGGATAAGTGGCTTTAGGTTTCCTGTTCTTCTGGAAGTGGTAATCTATGCCAGCCTTTTTCATTTCAGCGTTTATGAATCTTAATGCCGTTTTCATTCAATGCCTCCCAGTATTTCCTCCGCGCGCCTCTGCAGCTTTCCCTTTAAAGACGTATAGGCTTTAAAAAACGACCTCCTCGGCTTCTTCCCTTTGGTAAACACATACGCCAGATTCCCGTTTTTATCCTTCCTGACCTTCACCCACCTGTACTTTTTTGCCACTGCCAGGGGGATCTGGTTCCTACCGCTCCCGACTTCGCTCCACCAGCCGCCATTCCTGCCGTCCCCGTTCAGGGCATATTCCCCGGTCCCGAATTCTTCCCATATGGCATTTTCATGATCCGACCCCACATACCCTTCCATAGATGTTTCATCAACTTTATACCGGAAAGAGCCTGCGGTGTCCCCACTGGCACGCTTGGAATTCCGTTTTGCCTGCGCCTCGACCTCCCCACAGGCCTCATACAGCCATGCAATGCCGGCATCCCCGATCATCTTCCGGCATTTTATGCTGTTGTCAATAAATTCCACCCCCATGCCGTCACCCTCCCACATATTTCAGGAAAATCTCAAGGTGCTCATGCAGCCCCATGGGATCGTCATAAAGCTTCACCTCATAGACCTCCCCGCCGATCACAATCCTGCTGTTTTCAGGCGTGATCTTTGCCTGCCCACCAGAACCCTCCCCGCTATTAAATAACAGTGGGGAATAATCGCACAGGAAAACATGTGTTGATTCCTGCATTTTTGCATTAAAATTTGTACTGTTGGAATCACCTGCCAGTAGATCCAGCCATCCCCTTAAAACCAGCGCCTCTTCCCATGCCGGCGCATCTTCACCGATCTCATTTCCCCCAGCACCGCATACCTGAATGGCAATCGTTTTATTCCCGCCTATATTCATAGCTAAAACCTCGGCTTTATATACGGTTTCAGGAAACCAAGCAGGGAAACCGGATACCCCATCACCTGGTTTTCTGAATCCTGGTCAAAATATGTCACTTCATGCCTTGAGAGTGTTTCCGATTTGATGCCGACCTTCTGCCGGTTATTTTTTTCCCAGACCATCATATCAATGACGCCTTTCTGCACATCCGCCGGATAGACCACTTTCGTTACCGTGTTTACTGGGCAGTCATACAACTTATGTCTGCCGGAAAGCCGTGTGACAGAGCCTGCGATCTCTTTCACCACATAAAGCCCGTCATTTATCCCTGACCGGGAAACCTGCACAGTATCACCCGGCTCAAAGTATGGGGAGCTCCCTAGCAGCTCCCCTTCCATGGACGGGGCCTCAATCCTCATAGAGCGGTCTTGGAAGCTATTATTGGTATATGACCTGATAAGGCTTTCCACAGCTTCCAGCTTCACGGAAAGGGCAGCCGCATCCATGCCCTTAAATTCCTCCATCCCTGCCAGGGTTTCAATCTTCACCATCATCTGCAGCACCGCCTTTTATCTCATCCACTTTATACCCACCATGCTCCATGAACCATCTTGCCATCCTTGCAGACTTAATCACCGCTTTCCCGTTGGCAAACTGGATCCCCCCAGCCCCAACGCCGCAGTATTCAGGATTTTTTTCTACCCTGACAACCCATGATCTTTCCTTTGCTGCTGCCATAGCCATTCACCTTTCCCTTCCCGTCACGCGATCTTGATGTTCCGCAGTACGCCCGCATGTTCCGTATTTTTTAGCACCGTGGCGGCGATCATTTCCACTTCTGCATTCTTCATGACCCCCGGCTTACTAAAATCAGGCAGGTACTGGTCAATGACAGCCCCGCCGCTTAAGCTTATCCCATGAAAGCCGTCATTGACGTCAAATTTAACTGCATAGATATCCGTCAGCCCAGTTTCTGTAGGTGCTGATTCCCCACTTCCGACCTTCCGTGATATCCCCTTTTTGACAACAGCGCTGGTGGATGCCTTGGCGGCAGCGCCCTCCCCTGAAACCGTATAATGGTTATGCAGGTCCATGAACTGGACGCCGTCAATGCTGGTGATCTTCCTTCCAAAAGCCGTCTCCGATTCCGTCTTGTAGCCTAGGATCCTGGCAACAGTCTGGATCTTTGCTATTGTATCAGTGTTCAGGATGAGCGCATCCGCATCTGTCGTCCTGATCAGCAGGTTAAGCGCCTCATAAAACTCATCAGCGTTCGCTTTCAGCTTGCTGATGTCAGATAGGTCGATGACTTTGCCTGCGCCAAACTCTGTAGACGTTCCGGCGACCATAGAATCAAGCCCCTCAAACTCCGGGCTGTCCGTTGCGGAAGTGGACACTGCATCCCCGTTGACCAGGGTATAGTGGAACAGGGAAACAACCGCTTTTATGTGTTCCTCGATCTGGTAAGCCAGGTTGTCAAACTTACCCGATATCTTGTTCAGCACCCTGTCAAGCTGTACCTCGCCGCCCATGATCGCAAGGCTTGCCTCAAATTCTTTCTTTGTTGCCGTGGATGCCGTGTAGGATCTATTCAGCTTCCTGAACTGCGCCATTGCCGGGAGCACCTTCCTCATGTATTTATACTTCATTGTGGAGCCGCCTCCTGATGCAGAGACACAGTCGTCAAACTGAAGCTTTGCAAGGATAGCGGATTCCCGGAGGAAAATATCAACAATCTGGTCAAATACCCTGTCTGCCATCCCTTTTTTAAGCTCTTCCAATGTCATCACTGCCATAGATCATCACCTTTTTTAACCTTTCTCTTATTCTGCCGGGTTCTCATATTTCTGCCTCAGGGCTTCTGCCAGTGTCCTGGGAGCGTCTTCCGCGCCCCTCCTGTCATCAGATCCCGGGAGCCGGTCTTCCTTGATCTTATTGCCTTTTGGCGTCCCAAACTGTGCCGGGAACTGTGTCTTTAAAGCTGCAATTTTATCATCCATCCCTTTTACCTTTCCAGATCCATCCAGGGACAGCTCCCCTTTTTCTTTCAGCTTAAAAGTTATGTAGTCCACATCCTTACAGCCGGAAGAAAGCAGGGCAATCTTCACTGCCGATTCAAGCTTTTCATGCTTAAGCTGTTTCTGCAGTGCCTGGACAGTTGTTTCATACTCCGTAATCTTCCCCTGCAGGGCTTCATCTTCCTTTGTGCCGCTTTTAAGCTGCTCTATCAGCCCCTGTGCGGTTTTCAGCTGTTCGGCTATAGAGCTATTGTCGGTTTCCAGCGATGCATATTTTTCTTTGGATACATAATTCCCCTCTGACAAATCCGCATACCTTATATGTTTCAGCTTGTCCGGCTCCTTTTCATTAGCCGCATCTATTGCCGCCTTAACCTGTTCATAAAGTTCCTTGCTTAATAGTTCTTCGAGCTTCATACTTTTCCTTTCATCATGCATTCCGTTTTATGCGGTTTCTCCCGCCATGCGCCGCTTGTTTTTCCCTCTGTGCGTAAGAGCAATCCCAGCATCAGTTTTAACGCCATAAGCTGTTTTCGGGCAATATAGAAAGCACTCTCCATAATGTACGCCCCAGCCACCAGCCTTTCATAAAAAAGGGACTGGCCAAATACTAACCTGGCCAATCCCTAATAATCTTCATCTTCCCCATATTCAGGCGGCTCTGCCATTTTGCCTGAATCTATACAAAGTTCAATGTCCGCAATAATCTCTTCTGTACTCCTGGTACCAGAAACGCATAATGGGTAATTTTCCCCAAAATGTCCCTGGTACTCTTTTAACGCCCTATTTAAATCCTTCACTCTATCACCTCCAGCATTTCCTGAAATATTTTAAACGACTGAGGGAAGAAACGTTTGATCTGATCTAATGATTCAGGATTATCCACCATGGCGCTGTACATTTCAGCAAACCCTTCTTTCCCGTTATCCCTGCCCTTCCAATATGACGTGCCATGCCCTATGCCAAAAGGATAGGCGCAAGAGGAAGGCATTATGGGTTCAAACATATCAGAAATGTCTGACCTCTGCATCAGGGTAAGTTCATTTTTTATGTGTTCGCAAAACTCCTTTTTTGTCTCTTCTGTGACCGTAATATTTTTCATGGCATATTCAACATAGCTGCTTTTTTCAGAAGCTTCTGCCATGCCCCGTATCACCATCCTGTCAAAACGTTCCTCAATTTCTTTCCTGTTGACCTTGCTCCTTGCAAAATCTTCCACTGCCTTATCAGCTTCCCATTTTAACATCCTCCCAAACGCACCGCTTTTATAAGTTTCAGAAAAAGCCTTTTTCGTCTCCCCTGTCCCATGAATGCGGTTCAGGATATAATCCGCATGATGTCCATACTCGTGAAAAACAACCTGGTAAGGAGTTTGGTAAGCAGAGCCTTTGGCTGCTTTGGAAATATTCAGTTTCACGCCATCATGGGCAGGGGAGTAAAAAGCCCGATCCCCTCTGTATCGGGGCTCAATACAATGGAAATCACCTGCACACTTATTCCAAAGCCTCCTTGCTTCTTCCGGCGCAGCCCGCAGCCTTTTCCTGATCTCCTGTGAATGCTTTTTACCATAAGCATCCTCCAGTTCGCCAAGGCAGATTTCTTGATCATCCTGTTTTTTTAGAATATCCTCTGCCTTTTTCTTAAACTCATTATAAGTCTTGGCTTTCACCCTGACAAGCTCATTTTTGTCCCCATGCCACTTGTCAAAATACTCTTCCTCAGATAATGCCCACCTTGCACGCTGTAAAAGGACACACCGGCAATGGATATCCTCGCTTGCGATGCCAAATCCCCCAGGGTACATTGCCGTATATCCCGCCACGTCAAAAGGCTTATCCAGCTCCCTTACCTGCCCGTCCAACTCCAGGTGGTGCGGCCTCGTAACACCGTCAAGGGTGGAATCCCATTGTTTCAGCACGTCCGCCCCCTTTGCCTTTGCACGCTGCTGGCAGTGGTATGCGGCTTCCTGCTGCACCCTGTGCCCTTCCGTCCGCGCGATCCGCAAGGCATTATTATATGCCTTGTTGAAGGGGCTGTTCATGTCTTTGGCGATCTGCACCGCCATACGGTTCCATGTCTCCCCGTTTGCAATTCCCCTTGAAAGTTCTGTCCGGATAGATTCCTTCAGCCACGCAGTGTCTTCCCCGAGCCTCTGGTAATAGCCCTGGGAAAGCTTTGTGTCCGTCTGCAGGGCCATCACAGCCTCTTCCTGGCCAATGGGGAATATCAGCGGTATCCCCTGCCCCTGCAGGTCATACAGTGTCCCAAAGAAACCATTTTCATAGCTGGCAGCCAGGTAATCCGCGACCGTTGCAAAGGAATCCGCATTCAGGATATCAAGGATGCCGTCAAGCTGGCCCTTTATCGCTTCCTGGTACTGTTTCTGCCAGATGATGGACTGCAGGTTTTCCATATCCGTCCGGGCAGACAATGCCCTGATCCTGGCTTCGCACTCCTGCCTTGCCTGTGCATATACCTTTTTTAGCTGCTGCATCAGCCTCGCCTCATCATCTGCATGGGCTTTCTGTACTTCAAGCTGCCTTTTATTCATCATCCTGCACCGCCCCATCATCAGGGACTATTCCTTCCAGCGCCCTTTGGACTGACTGGATGTCATCCTCTACTGCTGCCAGTCTGCCCTTGATTTCCTCATAATCAATATCCAGGATGGAGCAGATCTCCTGGATGATGGTCCCTTCATCAATGATGTTCCCGACTTTCAGGACATTGTCCAGCTTCTGCCCCTGTTTCTGTGCGTCCAGGAGCTCAATCTGTGCGTTATCCTGAGCATTGGTCATGACTTCCCTCTGGAAATTAAAATACACATCCTTCACCTGGTAATCAGTCCCTTCCATGCGGTTGATTTCATCCAGGACAACCCTGATGATCTTCCGCAGGAACTCTTTCAGCCTGATCTCCAGCTTGTTGCATTTTAAGTCAAGGAGCGCATACCTGCTTTTAATGACAATGTTGGTAATGTTCCCATCACCAAGCTGCGCGGAATTAAATCCCATCCCGAAACGGTATATATTTTTTTCATCCAGCTCCAGCTTTACTTTCCGGGCTTCATATGGGATATCAACTGTCTTGATGTCCAGCCCGCCGTCTGGGGCAACGCCAAGATGCTTCTTCGTCCTGATGTTATGGATCATCTCGTCAAGATCCGCCCCCTGGAACCCGGATACCACATAGATCGCATCCGTAAAATCCTGCAGGTTGTTTGAAAGGCTGCATGCCATCAGGTCGTAATCGTCTATCAGGCCTTTCACCGGTTTCAGCCCACTTGCCTGCTTTGAGCCGTTGTCCAGCCGGAAAAAAGGGATGAATCCAAAAGAGGAACCAAACTTCTCCCCCTTTTCATCGGATGATACGATATGTGGCTTGGGGTTCAGTTCCGCCTCATCATCTTCTGTTATGTCCCCATTGCCTACCTGCACATAATAGTAAACCTGCTTTTTGTCCCACACACGGATGCGCTTTATGGCCTTTTTCCCTTTTTCAACACGGTCAATATACCAGAATATTATGTACTCCGTTTTATCATCCGCATCCTTCGCCCTGACCTCCACAACCCCCATGGAATCAGCCCACTGGAAGCCAATCCTGTCATCAGCGGTCTGGTAGGCATACATATAATCAAAGCCTTTGGCAATGCACCCTGTAAGCATTTCATACACTTCCGCCCAGAAAGCGTCATCAAAATATGTATTAAGCTTATCCTGCAGTTCCGGGATGTCCGATTTAATGAAATCCCCATCGCCTGAAAGCATATACTGTACCTGCTGGTCAACCAGCTCCGTGAAAAATGGGTGGGATATTTTTATATTGCTCCTTAATAAATCTTCCTTCACATCCCCATCGCCATCCACATAAAAAAGGCGCGCACCCATGATCTTGTGCTCGCCCTCATAATATTTCATCCCCTGCCTTGCCCTTCTTTTCTTTCCAGAAGATGAGTCTTCCTCAATAAAGCGCTTTATTTCATCTGCCGTTAGCATCTTTTACCACCGCCTTTTTATCAGTAGAGCCATGTGTCAGGCTCATACAGCGCAAGGGAAAGGGAATCTGCCGTATCCGGCGAACCCAGCCCACGTTTTTTCATTTCTTCCTTTGATTCCAATTGTATCTTGCCTTTAGAAGTCATATGGTATTTCCTCACACTTAGCTGCTTTATCATTTCTTCATCATGCGGAAGCTCTATCTGGGTATCCTGTTTTCCCTGCAGGTTATTTGAAAAATTGGCTTCCAGGAGCTCCTTTACATGCCCCCATATCTGGCTGCCAAGGTTAAAATAATACCCGTCACTGGCTTTATCGCCATTATTTACTGGCACTATTCTGTAAGGGAGTTTTTCTTCCCTGACCACCTCTTTTAAGCGGTCAGTCACACCGCCGCCAACGCCGGTATCATCTACCTTGACCATACAGTTTTTTAAATGCGGGAACCTGCCCATATAATCCCTGCAGCACTGGAGCACGTTGCCGGCCGTCTCCATGGTATCTTTCTTAGCATATTTCCTAAATTCAAAGACCTTCGCGCTTACCCTTGGGGTTATTACTGTCTTATCATCACCAAACCTCGCCACGTCCACCCCAATATGGAGCATTTTCGCGGCATCAATATCCCCCTGCCTGATGCGGTTGTTTTTTGAACAGGCAAGCTCCACTGTTTCAAGCAATATGAAGGAATCAAGCGCCCCCTTCGGGAAAATCCCGTCAATACGGACGCGGACAACATCAGAATCTTTCCCATACTTGGATTCCAACATGGCAATATTATCTTTTGATGTCCGTTTGCTGTTGCGGCTGCTGACTGTATGAGTCCGGAACTTATCCCTGTCTTTGTTGAATGCATCAAAAAACACGCCCTCAATACGGTTCGGGTTCCCCATCAGGAGCAGCTTGTTGTCCTCCCCGGTGAGTGTCCCCAGCACTGCTTCCATGATCGGGTCTGCAACGCCGCTGGCTTCATCCACCACTATCAGCATATGGTCCTCATGGAACCCCTGCATGTTCTCCGGTTTTGTTGCTGTCTTTGCCGTGGCAAACCACCGCTCGGAATCCCCGTTCATGTAAACTTTTGTTTTCGTCCATGTAAGAAGATCCTTCACTTTGGAAGATCCAAGCCACTTTGCGATCTCCGCCCAGAGCACGTCATAGAGCTGCTGCATAGTAGGGGCCGTGGCTATCACCTTGGCATAAGGCCGGCATACGAGGAACCAGATGATGAGCCCCGCTTCCAATGCCGTTTTACCAACACCCTGGCCGGACTTTACTGCCACTTTGAGATGGCCTACAACATCAGAAGCAACCTCCCTCTGCCAGCCATCACAGTGCATATTGAGCATATCTTCAAGAAAAGCCGCCGGGTCATCATAATAGACCCCTAAGGCATCAGCCAGTCCCCCCATCCGCTCTTTCCTTTCTTCGTTTTGCTATCTCAATAATGGCGGCTTTCCAGTCCTGCACCTGCTCTTTTGCGTCTGCCCTGGATGCCCCTTCCAGTTCCAGGTAATCCTTCACCACGTTTTTCAAAGAAGTGACCGCCGTGCTCTGGGCTTTCAGAAAGCCTGCCTGTTTATCCCATGCCTGCTGCACTTCCCATTTTTCGCCTATGACATTTCCATCCTGTGTGCCCACCTTTTCAATGGTTTTATCATCCCTGTCTGCTACATACATGATCTGCTGTGACCGGATGATCGCCGCATACTGGATCTGTATGGTATCCCATATCAGGTCAAGGGGGGATCTATCTTTTAGTCCGTCAATAATAGAAAAGGTCTCCTCCGGAAGGTATTTCCGGAAAAGACCGTGCTTTTCTGCATTGCTGTTCTTAGGTGGCGCACCGTGCCCAGAAGCATTCTTGTTGCCGGGCTGTGCGCCTTTATTTTTATCCGAACGTTCGCTATCTCTTTCCGAACGCTCGTTATCCCACTTATAAGTGCTCTTCCACCTCCGGACAGTTCCTTCTGGCAGGTCAAGCTGTTTGGAAATGTCAATTAATTTCAAGCCTTTTAAATACAAGTCTTTCGCCTGCCCTATCCGGTTGTCCGGCTTCCTTGGCACAATCACCACCTCTCATTCGTTTGTTTTGGGAGAAAGTAAGAGACAGCCGAAGCTATCCCTATAATAATCTCCTTAACTCTTCAATCCTATCTGATTCTATCAATGGGTTTTTACCATCTTTTGCTTTAGTATGGCAATATCCATAATATTGGGTGCACCACCGGACCGCCTCTTCTGATATTCCATATTTCTCTGCCAATTGTTTCTGATCAATGCACCCTTTTTCATAATCTTCCGTTACCATACAATAAATATTTATTGCTTCGTCAGCACTTCTCATAACCCTATACATTCCTCCAATACATTTTTCTTCATCATACACCAAAATTTGGCATTTTACCATATTACCATTAGGTAAAACAAAAATATCCAACTGTTCACCAGTCGGATATTTCAAAAATGTATTGGGATTTTATTGTGCCATACCGATTTCATTTTATATATTACCACAGAAAAACCGGACAGTCCGGACGAAAACGGACAAACTTTCATTTTTTTCTCATGAACCTCTCAAATTCCTTCCGTATGCTTTCACCAGTAGAATCCTTATCCATCTTATCAGCTACCTGCTCCCAAGTCTTTTTCTCAAAATACTTCATCCTGATCACACGCTGCATTCTGGAGGGGATCGTATTCATCCATTTTTCTATATCAGATTTCAGTTTTGCTGCCCGCTGTTTCCGTTCTATCAGGAAATTTTTCTCCTTTTTTACATTTTCTGGATCAATGTATGTTTCTGTCATCCCTGATACATGAAAGCTTTTTTTCTGGTATGGAAATTCAGGATCACTGCCTTTTACCCTGCCATGAACCATCTCAATCTTTTTCATTCGGCTGATATCATATTCAGTCTCCTTCACAAGTTCGCATGCATCTATATAATCCATCAGTATTTTTTTATCCACAACATTCCCTCCTACATAAAATATCTGTTTAAATGATAATAGCATACGGTAATTTGTCCCCATGCCTGCTGCCAATAGCAGCTATTTTTCTTCAGGCCCTTCATAAATGCCAGCTTCTTCCCATCTTTCTGCTTTCATGGCCTGTAACCTTTCACTGAATACCAGGCGCATGGCCCCTTTGCATCCCAGGCACGTCCCATGCCCCGCGTCCGCTATACCCAATCCATGGAATATTGGTTTACAGGCATACTGTACTTTTCCACAATATGGGCAGGTAATCTCATATCTTTTCCTTGTGTCCTCCATCCCATTCCCTCCCTGGCTTCCTACACCTTTCAAACTCTATTACCCATACCCAGGGGTTTGCATCCCAGCTATAAATGTCACGGCCAGGTTTCTTTATGGTGGAATTCCATAAATCCCCAAAACTGCATCCTGCTTCCAAACCCTCTGCTAAAATTCCATTATCATCAATATCCTGTAGCCGTTCCGCCCTCACGTCCGTAACCCTAAGCCAGATGCGGGCGGCTCCCTTGGGCATATGGATTGATGGATACCACCTATTAGTCTCTCCTGGCAGGCATTCTGGCCTTAAATTAATTCCATCTGCCTTATAACAATACACTAATCTTCCATCACTATTTGCCGTATAGTGTTCTGACCATGTCTCCCTAATGTACAAAACATCTCCTGGGTGATAAGGCGGCTTAAGTATAATTCCCTTTGGAATTCCACATCTTGGAGTTATATCGTAAAGTTCAAACTGCCCTTGGAGATTCTTATTTATTTCTTGCCCATCACAAATATTGCAGTTTTTTACTATCCGCCTCGTTACTGTCTTCCTTCCGTCTAGTATTGCCTGAACCATATCTGTATTAAATAATATTGGCAACACCCTGCCCAATCCCATCACGCCCCTTTCCTGGTATGCCTGCTGCCAGATTGGTACATTTTCCAGCAATTTGATACGCTTTGCCCCTTCCCTGCACCGCTAAAGGCCAGTTTAGTGAAAACTCGCCTCTGGTTCTGCTTCAGGCCAGATCTCATCATAGGCAGAATCATTGTCTACAATGACCGTTGTCCGCGCCCTCTCCAGCCGCAGGAGCAATATTTGAAACTCATTCAGCCTACGCAATGATGAGATACGCACATCATTTGAGATTGAAAGTGTGTACGGTTCTTCTTTTCCGCTATCCCATACCCATTTAGAGATAGGGATCTCTATATTCAGCTTCTCATCATGCTCATTCTCAAATGTGACCACCGCCCTCTGGCAACTGCTCCATGAGGGCTTGTCTAATTCCTCTATCCGCATCTCACATTCAACGCATGAATAGCGAATGCCGTCATCATAGTCGATCTCCAGATCAGTTGGGTCAATATCCTTATTGCACTGCTTTATCCATGCCTTGAACAAATCCGTAACTTTGATCTCCTTTTGCTCCGGCTCGGTCATAAGGTCTTTGAAATTCTCCAAGATCCGCTTGTTCCCCATACAGGTATCAGAATTTACTAATTCCGTGAGCACCGAATCCAATTTAGGCAGATATGATGAAAGATCATATCTTTCAATATATGGGACTATCACCTCTTTCACTCTGTTTTCAAGTGCACGTTTTGCGTCTCCCCATCTAAAAGCGTCCTCTATGGCACTTCCCAACGCCGACATGAGCTTTTCTCTCACGATCTGCTCTACTTCTTCACAAGAAAGGCTCTCTTGTGCTATCTTTAACAATTCTTCTTTCATCATCTACCTCCGCTAAAGTTTAATTCCTTGCTTTATACCGCTTTGTTTCCTCCGCACTTGGCATCCTCCACTTCCGCTAAAAATATACTCCTTTCCACTCACTCCGCTAAAGTTCAATTCTGTTGTTAAATAAAGCCATTACAATTCCCGTATTAAGCGATGCTAAGCACTCCTTGCAAAACATGAGGGTAGTCCATCCCTGACCCACAGTGGATGCTTTTAACTCCCATATATTAGTTTTTCCGTCCTGCTGCCTTCCGCAGTCATTGCAAACACCATGCCGTTTACATTTCTGGATCTTTATCATTTCCCACCTCCGCTAAAGTTTGGTTATAGCTGTCAAGTATACTAATAGCGTCCCTAATCCCGGCATTATATGCAGCCGCCTCTTTATATTCCAGGCTTTCTTTAATGCCCTTAATTGTTGGATCCATAATTTTCATTTTTATAAAAAGTTCTTTTCTGATCTTAGTATATAAATCTGCCATAATTTTCTCCAATCCTATTAAACCCTTCCCAATCGCCCAAACAGCCTCTTGGGTTCTATAATCCAGTTTTTCTGCCCCCCAACAATCTCTTTTTTTATTCCACGGGCAGGCAATCCTCTATCCGCATCTGCCTGTATGGCTCAAAATTCATCCACAATACTTCCCTTTTCTTTGTGCAAACCTGTGAATAGCTGCCAGTCTCTTCCCTGTGCCATCCCCGCAGGCGGTCATTGTACAGCTTATTATCATACCCAGACAGCAATACTGGCCCTTTATGGCCAAGCAATACGTCAAGCAGGCTATTCTGCCCCCTATCATCCAGTTCGTGCCTGTACTGTTTTCCGTGCCTTGTGCTTAAAACATAAGGGGGATCAACATAAACCAGCACGTTTGGATAATTAAACCGCCCTATCAATTCTACAGCTGGCTTATTCTCAATCTGCACTCCCCGGAGCCGTCCGGCAGCCTGCATGATCTTTTCCGGTAGCCTGCACCAGTCATGTGATGCATATGCCCGCTCCCTCCCCTGCACGTCATTTTTCCATCCGACCTTCTCCCCGGTCGTCCGGAAGCCATGCCCCATGTTAAGCCTTATGTAAAAATTCACCGCTTTCCCAAGGCTGTCCTCCGGCACCGCTGAAAAGGCATCCTCATAAACCTGCCTTGCATAGGGGGTAAAATATATCTCATGCGCCAGCTTCTCCGGGTCTTTCTTTATCCACTCAAACAGGTTTACCACATCACCGTCCAGGTCATTGACCGTCTCAATATTTGACCTGGGCTTGTTGAAGAGGACGGCCCCGGACCCGAAAAAGGCTTCCAGATAGCTGTGATGCTTTGGGAAGAAACTTATGACCCACTCTGCAATAGACCATTTGCTCCCTGGATATTTTATTACTGCTCTCATCCCCACACCTCCGTGCAAAGCCAGAATGCACGCATTACCCTGGCTTTTGTTTATATTTTTTCAATGTGCCCCTATAGCACTTTGGGCAGATATACAATTCCGTCCCCCGCTGCGTCCTGATATATACTACTTCTGCTGAAGGAGGGAGCCCATTGCCGCAGTAGCTGCATGGACGCGCCCCTGCCCGCCTGCCCTTCCCCCTTGCCTTTCCCATTCCCTCACACCTCCGTAAGCCACCGGCACGCACGCCTCACTTCAACCTGCCTTAATGCTTCATCCACCGTGCACCCATGCTCTGTGCAGTACCTGTCCACAAACTGGCAGAAACGGGCATTGTGCCTGTACTCATTCCCTATCATGTCTTTCCATCCATTCCGGCAACCATAGCTTTTGCCATGTGATGCCAATGCTTCCTGTGGTGCTTCTGGAATCCGTGCCTCCATGGCTTCCCGGAATCCCTCCACTGTGCCAACTGCACGGTACCCCTGGATTTCCCCCAGGGCTGATGCCGCTGTTTCCGGCCCTTCCAGGAATCCCTTTATCCTTTCCTGGCGCCCTTTAAGCCCCATCCCTACGCCCATCCGCAATGCCCTGGCTGCTTCCTGCCCATCCATATTACGCCTCCTGTTTAATCCTGTCCTTGCCCCAGCTTTTCATAAAAATTCTGCACTGCTGCAAAAAGGTTCCTGAACAGGGATTCTGCAGCAGTCCCCCAATACCGTCCCATTAGCTTTTCACCATCTGTTATAAAATTCCCCCACCCGGCAATGTCCAGCTTTTGGAAACGGTATTTATAGGCAAGGCGGTACACATCAACAAATATTTCATAAGCCAGCTTTCTCATAATTCTTCAATCCTGATGTAAATCCCAGGCACCTCCGTCCAAAACTTCTCAACAATCTCACTTGCCACAAGGCAGTCATCCTTCCAGAAACCGCACATTGTCATGCAGTCCTTAAGGAGTTTCTGCAGGTTGTCCGTATCCGGCCTTGTGATCCGGTATTCCCCATCATTATGCTTCCCTTTGGGGAAACACCACTTCACCAGAAGCCTACATCCCTTTGTATATGGCGCTTTCGGTTTATGCTTTGCCAGGTAGCTAATAAGCTTCATCCTTGCCGCTTTTACTTCCGGCGGGTCATAAAATACTGGCTTTCCTTTGATAACTGCTACCTGTTTCTCCTGATGCGTGCATGTGGGAGGATCCATTGCCATAAAAAATTCAGTTGCCATCCGTATATTCCATTTCATCATCTGTAATTAAAGGACAGGCATACGTTCTGTCAATCCCCGACATTGTACATCCCAGGTCTTCATTGTAACATTCATACCCATAGCATGGATTTATCTTTTCTCTGTATTCCTTTAATGTCATTTTGTTTCCTCTCTTTCCAAATCACTTTCCTGCGCGGCTGTGCTGGGTGGGCTCCCTCCCGTGTGTGGGGCGTGCCCATGTCGCCCCACACGTTAGGGTGGGTGCCCGCACATTCCCGTTCCCGAAAGGGATATATACGTAGTATATATAGGTGCCGGGAGGGAATGTTCCCGACTCCCGCAACCATGGTAACGGGAATAAAACTTTCCCATTCCCTCCACCTGTATTTTCTGGTTACGGGAATAAATATCATTCATTCCCGTTTCCCGTTTTTTCTGGTAACGGGACAAGCCTTTTTGTTTCTTTATCTGTTGTATATCCTATCTTTTTTAATGAATTATAGATCGTCTTTTCAGAAGGATATTTTTCGCCAACTGTCTCTGCATCACTTCTCATTTGTTCGTACAACTCTTTAACAGTTGGATATACATCATCATGCTCAAGACGAAAGCTCCCGATTGCAATGCTGTATTTTGCCTGTTTATCTTTCTGCTGTGCTTCTCCCTGCTTTTTCCGTGCATCTTTTCCTTTTTGCCAATACGGTTTTTCTGCCTCCGGCTGGATGTCAGAAAGGACTCCCACATTATCTATGCGGTGCACCGGGTAATCAAACCACAGGTTCACCGGGGCAAACTTAGGGAACTCACGCAACGTCCCTTCTATCCTCCACGCGGTACGTTCTCGCACCTTTTTCTTTTTTACGCTAATGGCAGCTTCCAGTGTACTGTACTGCCCTGCTGAAAGCTTCTTTTTACAGTAACCCCCCATCTGGAAACGGCTGCACATATCGTCCTCTGAGACTTCATCCCGCCATCCGGGAAGGTGCCTATCCAGAAAGCTGGCCCTGGCATCACAGTCCGCTTTATCTTCCTGCTGTTTCAAAAGTTCTTCCGTCAGGTCAAGCTCTATCAAGTCAAGCAGGGCGTCCGGGTCACGGGCAAACACGCCGGAACCACTGGCCCTGTCCATGGAGCGCTTCCCGCCCTGGCTCCCCTTGCTGTGGTGGTGGCAGTAAACCACTGCACAGTTAAGTTCCGTGCATACTTTGTCAAACTGGTTGCAGAAATTCGCCATCTGGTCTGCACTGTTTTCATCACCCGTGATAACTTTATAAATTGGGTCAATAATGATTGCGATATAATCCTTTTTAATAGCCCTCCTGATCAGTTTTGGGGCAAGTTTGTCCATTGGGATTGATTTTCCCCTTAAATTCCAGATATCAATATTATTTAAATTATTGGGGGCCCATCCAAGCGCCGCATACACATCCTTAAAGCGGTGCAGGCAGCTTGCCCTGTCCAATTCCAGGTTGACATACATTACCCGCCCCCTGGAGCATTGCCAGCCAAGCCAGGAACATCCCTCTGCAATGGCGCAGCACAATTCTATAAGGGCAAATGATTTCCCGGCTTTTGAAGGCCCTGCCACCAGCATCTTATGCCCCTGCCTGAGCACGCCTTCAATAAGGGGCGCTGAAAGCCCTGGCATATCCTCCCATACATCTATTAATGCCTCAGGCTCTGGCAGGTCGTCATTGATGCTTTCAATCCACTCATACCATTCATTCCAGGACGCTTTCCCTATGTTGGTGTCTACAATAAACTGTTTCTTCCCATTCCTGACGATCCCAGGCATCCGGGATAAGCGGGACGGGTTGCGGTTCTGTGTATCAATCTTAAGGCCGTTCTTGTCACAGATATGGTAAAGGTAATCTACCCTTTTCCGGTACTCCATATAATCTGCTGCATCTACACGCACAACGGCGTGCAAGCTCTTGCCTCCACTATGGACTAAGCACGCTACTGGCAGTTCCAGTTCCCTGATAACAGCATTCTGTTTCTCAATCTCCATAACATCAGATTCTACTAATGCGTACCTGAACTCTGTTACATTATCGGTCTTGACGTTTTTCCCATCCAATGGGTTTATCCTTATCCATGCCCCTGCTTCCGGGTTATAGTCCCCTACCACGTCCTGTATTTCTTTTGCCTTATGGAGCTCCTGGATGAGTTTTCCTGCTGTCCGGTCACACAGCCCTTTTGTTGGCATATATTTCCCATCCTTTTCAAAAGAATGGGTCACATAGCCTACGCAGTCAGTTGAGTCAAAGAGGGTCTCCAGGTACGTGATCAGCTGTCCCCTTGGATCCCATGCATCGGGTGCTGTGATCTCTCTGGCCTCTATCCAGTTCTTGTCTACGATCATCCCCGTATCCCTTTTGATGATGCCGTCCCATTCCAGTTCAAAGCCTGGGTCACGTTCCGGGCTCCACCCCTGTTCTCTTGCCATCTGTACGATCGTGCCGCCTGTGACGGGATCCGCAGCGCCATTGAAGCTGCCCCATTTGCGGAGGCATTCCCCCTGGTGGTAGCGCCCTGCATCACGCATGCTCCACCTTTCCCAGTCAGCGGCACTGTATCCCTCTTCCTTAAGCGCCATGCCCACATTCACCCAGCCCTGGTAATTAAGCCGGGACGGGTCTATATTCTGCAGGACCTCCAAAAGGCTATACTCTTCCGCCATGCCTTCAATCTCCTATATATTCCTGCGGTTTTATCCCTGGCGGCACCCTCCACCCATTTGCTGCAATCCGGTCTATTAATTTTTTAGCAGATTCAAACTGCCATGTCCCCACATGCTGGAATCCCTTTCCTTCAAGGAAACGGATCTGCTTGGGGGTTGTAAGCCCCTCTTCCCGCCTTTTGTCAAGCCTCTCCAGTATTTTGGCGGCTTTCCCCGCATTGTCAATTTCATCCGGGAGTATTCCAAGTTTTTCCAACGCCGTTTTCTGCTTGTCAGAAGGCGGCGCCATCTCCCATCCAAATGCCGGCACATAACCTGAAAGGTCTTCTGCCTGTATGCTCATTTCAAACTGCAGGGGATCTACTAACTTCCGTTTCCTGCCCTTCATTTCCGCCAATTGCCTAGCCAGCGCCCCTTCCCGCTGGGCAACCACATCTTCTGATGCCCTTTTTTCTGCTTCTTCTATGTCTATAGGGCATCCGGCAGCGGTCTCAAGGTTCTGCGTCATCTGCCGTGCCACTTCCTTGTCCATACAGACCAGGTCGGCGGGATGGCACAGCCCATGGCGTTCTGTATGCCAGAGGAAATCCAGTAGGAGCAGTTCCGTTTTCCCTTCCGCAAGCCTTGTCCCACGCCCTACCATCTGGCTGTACAGGCTCCTTACCTTCGTTGGCCGGAGCACTGCGATACAGTCCACTGACGGGCAGTCCCATCCTTCTGTCAACAGCATGGAATTACACAAGACGTTGTATGTGCCATTTTCAAAAGCAGCTAATATTTCCGCCCTGTCTTTACTTTCCCCGTTTACCTCTGCAGCGGAGAACCCCTTTCCATTTAAAATATCCCTGAATTTCTGGCTTGTCTTAACTAACGGCAGGAAGACGACTGTTTTCCTGCCTGTACAGTGCCCCGCCATTTCATCTGCGATCTGCTGCAGGTAAGGGTCCAGTGCCGTTGCGATATCCCCCGCCTTAAAATCCCCAGCCTGTACCCCTACCCCTGATAAATCCATTTTAAGGGGGATTGTTAATGCTTTGATTGGGCTTAGGTAGCCTGATTTAATCGCCTTTGGCAGGGTATATTCATATGCCAGGGAGCTAAATACCTGCCCCAGGTTCTGCATGTCCCCCCTGTCAGGGGTGGCAGTCACGCCAAGCACTTTTGCTTTCTGGAAATGCTGCAGAATGCGCTGGTAACTGTCAGAAATGCTGTGGTGGGCTTCATCAATAATGATGGTGCCAAAATAATCTTCCGGGAACTGTGAAAGCCTCTTCTCCCGCATAAGGGACTGGACGGAACCCACCGCCACCCGGAACCAGCTCCCAAGGCAGCTTTCCCCCGCTTTTTCAGTGGCGCATACAAGCCCCGTTGATTTATGTATCTTGTCAGCTGCCTGTTCCAGCAGCTCACCCCTGTGTGCCAGTATCAGCACCCTGTCGCCCCTGCGGACGCATTCTTCCGCCACTTTTGCAAAAACAATTGTTTTGCCGCACCCAGTAGGGAGCACCAGAAGGGTTTTCATGGTGCCTTTTTCCCATTCACTGAAAATATTCCGCTTTGCCTCTTCCTGGTATGGCCGTAATTCCATCAGAACTCACCTGCCTTAAATGCGGGCCCTTCCTCTTTTGGGTAGAACTTTTTGATCTCATTGTTTTTCCTGTCTTCCCCGTCCTTATTTTTATAAGCGTGGACGCCTACCCTGCACCTGCCGGAAGAGCTGGGGACCAGCCCCCAGTTCATCTTAAGTGGCTCCCCCTTTTTCTTTTGCCCGATACAGGTAAAGAATGCCGAAAGCATCCCTTCTGTTTTGGAATGCAGGAACAGGTTGTGTATGATCTTAGCTGTCCCTTCCGGTGCATCAATCCGAAGCATAAGGATTGCCTTGTTGCATGGCGGGAGCTTTTCACTCCCGTTATGCCTCCCGCGCTCAAAGCTTTCCACTATAAAGTTATAGTCCCCTTCAGGGAGCAATATAAAATCACTTGCGTCTTTTGTGATTGTGTCTTCCCACCCTAATTCTCTTTCTTCCATTTGCTGGCATCCTCCTTAATTGAATGGTATCTCCTGTTTTTCTTTCATCTCCCGGATCATCCCATATACCTTCGGCCATGCCCCGATAAGCACCCCCTGGATGAACCCGGCATCATATTTCTCAACCGGGGTGTCGCCTGGGTAATATCCCCTTGCCGCCACCACGTTCTGCACGTCCCATTCTGTCACATTGTTTTCCCGCATAAGGTCCTTTAATGCCTGGGGGATGTTTGCAGGGTCACTGTCAATGAACATTTCTTCTTTTCCAGAGGCCGCGCCTGTTGCCAGTGTATTTTGCTGCTGGATGTTATCCCCCGGCCCTTCCGGTATGTCCATAAGCTTATCTGCATATGATGCCTGATTCTGGCCTGCAGGTTCCCTGCCTGCCGGAATCTCCTGCTTAGCCCGAAATTCTTCTATGATATGGGCTATCCCTGCATAATCAAAAGCCATTTCTTTTGGAAGGCCATACCGGTTCTTTGCATCCCAGCAGGGATGGTGGGCTGTATACATGACGCGGGCGCCGCCTTGTGCCTTGTGTTTCTTCCCCTTGTCATCCACAGCTACTGAAAATGTTTTATAATTTGCAAACAATACCATGTCCGCCCATTCCTTTACTAGCGGCGAGGTCTGGGATGTGGTCTTTTTCCCCAGCTTTAATTCCCACCGGTCATAAGCCCCCATTTCATCCGGCTGTTCAAATTTCCTCATCTGGGCATGGGCTGTCAATACTACATGAACCCCGCCCTGCACAACCTCTTCCAGCCGGTTTAAAAGCCGGCCGAACTCTTCCTTGGAATAAACATAGCCGTTGCCATATCCAAAATCTTCTATGCCCGTTTTATTATGGAGGGCACAGATATGTGCCACACACATCTGCTCCGCCCAGTCCAAGGTATCAACCACAAGCGTCCTGCAAATATCCGGATGCTGCTTTACGTAAGCTACCTGCTCAAGCAGCATTGTCCAGGATGAAGGCGCTGGCGTCCTTGCCACGTCCATTTCCTTTGTGCTCCCCTCAGTGTCAATAAAGAGAGGGGCTGGGAAATGGGCGGCAAAAGTGGACTTCCCTATTCCCTCCGGCCCGTAAATGAGCACCTTCTTTGCGCACGGCAGCTTTCCCCTGATGATCTCCATTAAAATTCACCCGCCTTCCATCCCTTCTGCTTTTCTTCCGCTTTTTCCATCCCTGCCACATACCCGTCGGAGATGATGATGCTGCATTCATCCCCTGTGGATACCCTTGTGGCAATAGCCTGCAGCCCTTCCTGCTCCAGCCAGGAGCCAAATTCATTCAAGGTGCCGATGTCCATCTGCTCCAGCTTGTCAAGGAGCACGAACCCGCACCTGGGGTTCAGCTTCCTGACGATCGCCGTTGCCACCTTCAGCCTGTCAGAGCCGGACATATTGTCCCATTTCTGCCCCTGGTAGACCAGTTCACCGTCTTCCACTGACAGCCCGTCCAGCGGGAGGCTTGCGCTGGCAAGGAGGCCCGTCCTATCTTTCCTGACGCCTTCGATCTTTTCTGTCAGCTCCCGGTACTGGCCACGGTATTCCTTGGCATCCTCTTCCGCCTTATCCTTGTCCAGGTTCGCCCGCACTTTGCGGTTAGTGTCCTCAATGCTGGTAATGCTTTTTTCCAGTTCTGCCGTAGACTGGTCATGGAGGTCGGCGGAATCCATGACCGCAACATTGAGGGATAATTGTGCTTCTTCCAGTTCTTTTTCCTTCTTTGACAATTGTTCCCGGATAGCATCCCTTTCCTTGGCCAGAAATGCAACAGTATTCCGGTATTGTTCCGCCTTATTCCTTTTCCGCTGGTTCTCACCATTCTTTGCAAGAATGTCCTGCTGCTGCTTAATTAAATCTGAGGCAGAAACAATTTCCTTTGGCGCATCCGCATAATAAGGCTGCTCTTTTGCAAATTTTTCTTTCTGGTCAGCAATCTGGCCAATAGTAAGCCGCCTATTGTAAAGTTCCTTTTCTTCTTTATCAAGCTTTGCCAGTTTATCCCCTATCCCAATGATTTTCAGGAGGGTGTCCGCCTTCTCTTTGTTACTGGCTTCCATAAATTTAGGAAGGTCCAGGGCCAGCTGTTCTACAAACTCATTAAGAAGCTGCTGCCCTCCCTTATTCCCTTCCGGGTCAGTCACCTTCAGGTCGCTGTTCTTCCCTTTCCGCTCCACTACTAAGCCATTGTTAAGCACGATATGTAAATGTGGGGGGATGGCGGAACCGCTGTTCTGTGCCTTGGAGGGGCGGAAGCTGTTGCCACCAAGTGCCCATGCGATGGCATCCAGCACGGAAGTCTTCCCCTGGTTGTTGTTGCCCCCAATGATGGTCAGCCCGTTTGCTGTGGGCTCTATCTTTACCGCCTTTACCCTCTTTACGTTCTCTATCTCAAGCTTGTTGATCTTTATGCTTTCCATTGCCTTTCTCCTTCCCCTGTGCTATAATAAGCACAGAAACCATTATTTATTTTGGTTCGGGCCTGCCGCTGCAGGCCCTTTCCTTTTGTCCGGCAGTACGGCTGTGCCGGCTGCTTTCACCGTCCTGCGCTTCCCGTCCAGCTTCACTATTGTCATAAACATGCGTTTCTGCATTATATCCACCTCCTTCCTATCTGACCGCCATTTTCTGCCTTGCCCTCTCAAATTTTTCCGTATCCCAGAATATTTTCCTGCCGCCCGGAAGCTTCGTGGCATAAGTCTGCCCCTCCACATGGGCCATCTGATGGAGATACCATTTTGAGAAGCTGCATTCCCTCATGAGTTCCACAGTGGTCATGGTTTTTTTGGAATACTGCATACCGCTTTCCTCCTTTTCCTTGCAGTTTAACCCCGTTCTTCATAAACCAGCTTAGTTACAGGGTCATATACCAGTGTTAATGTGTCATTGTTTGCATCCGCCAATATTCCCTTGTTCCCATCCATGGAAAACGTAAAATATTCCATGGCAAAATTCTGGTCTGCCAGCCATCTCCTGACCGCATACTCTGCTATGGTCTTTGCCCCTTTTATTGCCATTGCCCATCCTCCTGTCTTAATCAATGTCCCCTATTTCTGCCGGGATCCACATCTTTGGATTGAAATTCAGCGCATATCTATACCTGCTGGCAGCCCCGGCAGTGATATCCTCAACAACATAAGTCACGTTGTCACTAAGCCCGATAAAGTGTTTTTTGTACTGGCCGTTTTCATCCTCTACTACGATCTCAAGCTGGTTGTCCGCACTGTCTGCCGTGATGGACATTTTCCCCGTCATCTGGAAAAGCACGTCACCCTGCAGGCAGTTGATCACAGTGACCTGCCGCACGTCATTGAAATTGTCCGCTTGCTGTGACAGGTTGTAGGAAACCTTTGAAGCCTCCGTCCCACATCCACAAAATGGGAGTACCATTGATGTGGATAATATCAATGCTATAAATTTCTTTTTCATTTTTGCCTCCTGTTTATTTGGTTTTGTTTTTCTCTGTACAGACCCTTATCCTGCCATCTTTACATCAATATAAAATTTGTTGTCATCCTGCCATGTGAAGCTTTTAACTTCACAGCCTCCATACACCAGTATGTCATCCTGGTACCAGTTGCCATGTGCAAGCACCCCGGATTCTTCATCACGGATGAATATTTCTGTACTGTCATTGACCAAGCCCATTTCTAAAATTTTATTAACTGTCATATTTACCACTTCCCTTCTATGCTGACATCCGTGGATGCAAATTCCCATTGCCCAAATCTTCCTTTTCTTCTATAATTGATGTACAGGTATCTACCAATGCCGAGTACTTAAGAAAGGAGAAATGCCATAAGCGATAAACAGTTTCATGATCTGGCAATTGCATATGCCCATGCCAAACTTATCAAAATGCAGTCTTATGATACCTATGACTCGGATTCAACCAACGAAGAAATCCAGGAATTCCTTAAGTCTTATCATTTTGCGATGCTTTACCTTCAAGATGAAGATAAAGACCTTGACATAAGTCCGCTTTGCTAAATCTCCCTCCTCTTGGATACTTTTTGCAACACTTCGATAGTACCTGAGAGGATTTTTTCCGCCCTTTCAAAAGTTATCCCTGGTTCCTTTATCTTAAGAAAGCCAATGATATCACTTGCCAGCTGATTCTTGCGCTCCATATGTTCTTTTAAATCTTTTTCCATCTCATCCATCTTCTCTCACCTCCCCTCTATATTGGAATCTTGTCTGCAAATTCTTCTAATGAAACATTTAACGCTTTTATACTTTTTCTGGTATTATTCTGATTTCCCCCTCATAAGTGCTTGAAGATGTTGGTTTCTTCATACGCCCTCCTATACTGCCGAAAGTGTCTTTTTTGA
>OFFX01000259.1_pt1 | contig 46077 bp, 46 predicted proteins | sample 1521511 | NCBI WGS metagenome assembly OFFX01 (sample SAMEA3504125, study PRJEB24116) | mouse gut metagenome | biome: mouse gut; feature: mouse-associated habitat; material: faeces | place: Denmark | collected 2011
AAGATTCAACTTTTCCCCCACCAGCCGCCAACCAGGGAACAGCCGCCAAATAAGCCCTCTCGCCTTTCCGATATCCGGTGTCCGGCTGTTCGCGTACGCGCTGTCTGATATTGGCGGACGAACGTTCAAATCCATCCCCAGGCGAAGCCTGTCACAATCCCTACAACGTTCGTCCGACAAGAGCAGACAGCGTGTACGAGAACCGTCCGAACACAGATATGGAAAAGCGAGAGGGCTTATTTGGCGGCTGTTCCCGTCCGTCCCCAAAACAAAAAAAGAAAAGCCATACCCTCACCGAGTACAGCTCTTCCTTATATTCCTTTCTATTTTCCAACCCTAATCATTAATAATCCGCGCCGCACTCACCGGACTTCTGTAATACATATTCGAAATAATAATACCCGTCCGCGAATTGCTGGCATGCACCACCTGTCCATTGCCGATGCACATAGCCACATGATTAATCCTCCGTCCGTTTCCATAGAAGATCAAATCCCCGGGCTTCGCCTCGCTCACGCTAATCTTCGTCCCACACCCGGCCTGTGCCCTGGAAGAATGAGGCAGCGAAATTCCAAAGTTCCGATAAACAGCCATCGTAAACCCGGAACAGTCCGCCCCCTTCGTCAAGCTGGTACCGCCCCAGACATAACGGTTCCCCACATACTGCTTTGCAAACTCACAAATGGAAATCCGCACATCCGTAACGCCCTCGCCATAGAGAGCCTCCGTAATCGTAAGCGCCGTGTTAAGCTCGCTGGTCACATTCACAAACTCCGAAGCCACATAGCCTTCCTCGCCGTCAATATCCACCTTAATCCACTCGCCCTGCTCCTCTATAACAGCCAATTCCTCGCCCTTAGGAACCATCGTCCAGAAGTCCGCCTCCGTACTCGGCTCCATCCGAACATAGAGTGCATCCGCATCTACCTTTGCTACGGTCTGTCCCAGCTGAAATGCCAGATTCACAGCTTCCTCTCCGGTATACAGGTATTCCGCCTTCACATAGCCTTCCACCTCACCGGATGTGATATGCGCCCACTCCCCTTCCGTTCCCAGGATTTCACAGGCCGAATCCTTGCGAAGCTTTCCCACGAGCTTGCTCTCCGTATTCGCCTCAGAGCGGATATTCAGGTTATCTTCCACATTGGCAATTCCGATATTCACATAGCCTTCCAGGGGTGTGCCTGTCCAGACTACTTCCGCCGTTGCCTTTGTCTCCTCCTCCGTATTGCTCGTCTGATCAAAATTCGCTGCGATTCCTTCGTTAAAGCTTTCTCCCAGACCTGCGGCTTGTGCACGAATACCGGTAGCTGCCATCAGCACCGCTCCCAATATCATTCCTGCCGCTTTTCCTCTTCTATACATAAATGCCTCCATCCTGGTTCCTGTTTTTTCAAATTACTCATTTGATTTATTACAAATTTGTTAAATTTCTATTACATGATATCGAAATTATCGAAATTTGTCAAGCCCGTTTTTGACAGAATTTATGTATGCTCCATTTCTTCACCGTTTCTTCTTTCCGGCCGCCCGGACAAGGCGTTTCAATTCATCCCTATCCCAGAGTTCCACCCCAATCTCATCCCCAAGCTCCAGCGCTGAGGGAAAAAAATAACTGTTGGTGAGAACCCCCGGACCCTCGCAGCCGTAAAATTCGGCCCCTGCATAAGCTTCCTGAACCGCCTTATTGGAAATTTTGGAAGTATAATGCTTGCACTGAACCGCATAGGACACCCCGTCCCTCTGAGCCAGAATATCCACCCCCTGATCCCCGCTCCCCCGGGTCACCTCCACATGAACAAAACCGTTCCGGGCCAGAAGCTCCGCCACATACTCCTCAAACTCCCAGCCATCCATCCGATCAAAATCAGCTTTCCGAAAACGACGATACTCCCCTGTTTTCCGAAAAATCCATCTCAAAATGCGAAAAAGCATCTTAAAAGGCCAAAAGAAAATCCGCAGCAGCAACAGCAGCGGCGCCGCAATCAAATAGTAAAAAAGCCTCAAAAACATAAATATCCCTCTCCTCTTTCCAAAAAGAAAGGAGCCTTAACAGCTCCTTTCCCGGCTTGTGCCTCAAAATTTCATAAAAACGATTTTCAGACACCCTCCAAGGATATAATAATCAAATATGTAAAAAGCTAAACACACTTATTCATCCAATATGGCAAATGCAATATTCGTAGCATGGTCCGCCACACGCTCCAACCCGGAACAGATATCCGAGAAAATCATACCGGCCGCCGGCGTACACTCATTTTTCGTCAGACGATCCACATGCGACTGCTGAAGCTGCTTCTCCAGAACATCCACCTGATTCTCAATCTGGCTGATCTCCTCCACATGTTCCCGGTTATTGTGGGAAAATGTATCCAGAGAGTACTGCAAAATCTTATTAACAAGCTCCATCATCTCACCCAGCTCATGCTGCGCCTCCTTGCTGAAGCCTACGTTCTTCTCAATACGCTGCTTGGCGGAATCGGCTACGTTTTCCGCATGATCGCCGATACGCTCGATATCGTTTACCACATGAAAGAGTCCGCCGATGCTCTTGGCATCATCCACCGGCAGCGTGGACTGATTGATTTTTACAAGATAATCGGTGATGGCATGATTGAGGAAGTTGATATTTTCCTCCACATGGTACACCTCCTCAATATCCTCTTCGTCCAGGGTAATCAGGGCATTCATGGCTCGATTCAGATTGTTATAGGCAAGCTGTCCCATGCGCTCCAGCTCTTTTGTCACCTCTACCACTGCCGTAGCCGGGGAAAATACATTCTTGGCTCCGATGTAGACAAGCTCGAAGTCCTTCTCGTCGTCGCTCTCGTTGCCGGGCACAAGCAGATACGTCAGCTTCACTATCACGCCGGCCAGCGGGAAGAGCACAATTACCTGGAAGATCTTGAAAATGGTATGGGCGTTGGCCACGGCGCGCCCGATATTTCCGCCGGAAATCTGCATAAAGAAGCCTTCCATCCATCCGGAGGCAAAGGCCAGGACAATCACCATCAAAACAGTTCCGAATACATTAAACAGGAAATGAATAAGCGATGCCCTCTTTGCATCCTTCTTGCCGCTTAAGCCGGCCAGAAGCGCGGAGGTACAAGCGCCGATATTACAGCCTAAGATGATATAGAAGCAGATGCCAAGCTCCAGTAAGCCCTGCTGCGCCATCAAAAGAACAATGCTGACGGTTACGGAAGAGCTTTGAACCACGGCTGTCACAATAAATCCCATCAGAACCGCCAAAAGGGGATTGGACAGAGAGCCAAGTGCGTCCACGATCAGCGGAGAATCATGAAGGGAGGACATGCTGCCGGACATTCCGCTCAGTCCCATAAACAGCACGCCAAACCCCAAAACCACCTCGCCAATCTTTTTGATCATGGGCTTTTTGCAGAACATAACCATGATCACACCGGCCATCAGGAATACCGGGGCAACCTCAGAGAGATTAAAGGCTACGAGCTGCGAAGTGATGGTTGTACCGATGTTGGCGCCCATGATCACGCCGGCTGCCTGGTACAGAGTCATCAGGCCGGAGTTTACAAAGCTGACAACCATTACGGTTGTGGCGCTTGAGGACTGGATCACCGCACAGAATACAATACCCACTAACATTCCGACAAAACGGTTTTTAGTAAAAAACTCCAATATTCCCCTCAGCTTTGCGCCGGCCGCCTTTTCCAGACCGTCGCTCATCAGCTTCATTCCATAAAGAAACAGGCCCAAGCCCCCAATCAGTCCCAGAATGATTGAATAATCCATCACTTTCTCCTTTGTATCCCTCTTATTTTTTCATATACATAATATTTTCATAATTTCTTCATATATACTTTAATATAAATTCATAAATACTGCAAGTAGATTCTGCCGAAAGTACGGCTAAGATATGTCAGCCTAAGATATGTCAAGTGTTTTGAGAAATAGCTTCCGCCTGACAGGAATAAAAAATCCCCCTGCATTTCCACAAGGAGATTTCTCACAGTTTTCTTCAACTTTTATCTATATGTAATATCGCCCACTGCTGTTATGCTGTCTCGGCAAGGCGCTCTTTGATTTTGCGGACTTCATCGTCAATCATGTTTGTACGAATGAAATACAGTTCCTTTAGCTGCTCAGACTTTAAGGCTTCATCAAGCTTCCGGCTCAGATCCAAGTGGCCTTCGGCTATAAAAGTGATATTTCTGTCCGTTACAGTCTCAAGATGCACATTTATTCCTGCAATCTTATCGTCCAGCCTTTTCACATCATTCTTCAAGACTTTTATGTCACTCTTCATGTCCTGCATTTCGCTCTTCATGTCCTGCATGTCACCCTTCATAACCTGCATTTCGCTCTTCATGTCCTGCATGTCACTCTTCATAACCTGCATCTCGCTCTTCATGTCCTGCATGTCACTCTTCATAACCTGCATCTCACTCTTCATGTCCTGCATGTCACCTTTTAGACCCTCTACGTCGCCTTTCACACCCCGCAGCTCAGCCAAAATCAGATCCAATTTCTTACTATCCGACATTATGCTCCTCCTTTCTCCATGATTCCTTATGTAAGGTAAAACAAGTATAGCATGTACCATCTTACCTGTCTACATATGTTTCTCATGAAAAGGAAAAAAATTCCCGCCCCCAGGCCACGTCGGATTCTATCTGTGCTTTTAAGGCTTCCAGGCCGGAAAACCTGCGCTCCGGGCGCTCGTAGCCGTAGAATTGTACCTGAATAATTTCACCATACAGATTCCGATCCAAGTCAAAGAGATAGGTTTCCACACCCTTCCTGGTTTCGCCGCCTACGGTCGGCTTATAGCCGATGTTTGTGATTCCCTCAAAAACCTCTCCCGCAATCACGCTCCGGGTGGCATAGACGCCGTTCGGAGGCAGAAGTTTCTGTTCTTTGGGAAGCAGATTGGTCGTGGGCAGTCCCAAGGTCCTCCCGATCTGCCGGCCGTGGAGAACCTCTCCCGTTACGGAGTAAGCATAGCCCAAAAGCTGATTCACCTGCTCCATATGGCCCTGCTCCAGCTCTTCCCTGATATAGGTACTGCTGATTTCCCGTCCCTGCCAGCAGGCTTTTTCCACCACATCTACCTGAAAACCGCCGGCTTTGCTCATCTCCTGCAGCAGACGGTAATCCCCCCTTCGCTGATAACCGAAACGAAAATCCGTCCCCACGGCCAGATATTTTGCATGAAGGCGTTCGAGCAAAATCTTCCGCACAAAGTCCTCCGGCTCCATGTGGGAGAGCGCCGGAACGAAGGGACATTCCACCAAGTAATCCACATGAGCGCGGCGCAGCAGTTCTCTGCGCTCTTCAGGCAGAGTCAGCGCAGGCCGCTCGCCAAAATCAAAGGTGAAAATCAGAGAAGCAAGCCCTTCCTGCTTCTTATCTAAAATGCGATCTACCAAAAGACGGTGTCCTTGGTGGAGACCGTCGAATTTGCCAAGTGAAACGGCCGTTTCCTCCGCCGTCTGAAACTCTGTTGTATGTTTTATTATCTTCATATATTGACTCCTGATATCCTAAGCGGCCGTGTCCACATATTCCTTTCAGACACAAATTCAAGCTTCCGGATTTCATTTTCCATCCCGCTATTTTTCAGAGCGGCGCAGACTCCAAAACGGCATATGCTTACAAAAACATCTTCACCGGCCGGAACATCCCCCGTTCATACCTGTAAAGCCCCACAAAGCCGCCTTTGGAATCATATACCCGAATCGGATCTCCCTTAGCTGTTTCTGTCTTTTTGCCACGGCAGGTTAAGCCTTCTGTAAAAGAGTTGCCGTTGTAAACAAACCGATCCCCTTCCTCTTTCATCCGCACTTCAAGATACTGCTCAAATATGCTGTCCACCGGAATCAGGCAGTCTCCGATCCGGCCCGCTACCATTTTTTCCTCTATCTGTGAGAGACGCAGACTGCCCTTGATATCAAACCGATCTACCCTTGTACGCAGAAGCTTTTTCATACAGCCTCCGCAGCCAAGCTTTTCCCCGATATCCCGGCACAGTGTCCGAATATACGTCCCGCTGGAGCAGGTCACGGCAAATGAGACTTCCGGCAGCCGAATATCCGAAACGGATATTTCCCGCAGAAACACGGTTCTCGCCTTCCGCTCCACCTCTTTTCCCTCTCTTGCCAGCTCATAAAGCTTTTTTCCGTTTACCTTCAAAGCGGAATACATGGGCGGCACCTGCTCATAGCTTCCCCGGAAGCTCCCGATAACCTCCCTCACAGCCTCCGGGCTTACGGTTATCTCGGCTATTCTTAAGATTTTTCCGGAAATATCCTGGGTGTCCGTCTCCTGCCCCAGAAGGAGAACGGCCTCGTAGGTTTTCTCCTTTTCCGTGAGAAGTCCGCAAAGCTTTGTGGCATTTCCGATACATACAGGAAGAACTCCCTCCGCATCGGGATCGAGAGTTCCTGTATGTCCGATTTTTTTCTGTTTTAAAATTCCGCGGAGCTTTGCCACCACATCGTGGGAGGTAAAGCCCGCTTCCTTGTAAATGTTCAGAATCCCGTTCATTCCGAATCCTTCCTGTCTCTTTTATGCCTGCTCTTCCTGCAATAGCTGCTGTTCAATATGTAAGGTTAAATTGTTGACCACATCATGAAGGGTTCCGTGCATGGTACAGCCGGCCGCCTTCACATGACCGCCTCCGCCGAAGTACGCGCAGACGGCGCTTACATCCACCCTTCCGTTGGATCGCAGGCTCGCTTTGTACTCCTGATTGCCTATCTCATGAAGGAATATAGCCACCTCCACGCCCTTTGTCACCCGAAGCTGATTGACAATGCCCTCCAGATCCTTGTGGGTCACGCCGTAAAATTCCATATCCTTCTGGCGCATTCTTCCCATTATAATTTTCCCGTCCAGAAGAAGGATGCTCTCCATCAGCGCACGGCCCAGCACCTGATTCTGTACATAGGTTTTCTGATAAAAGGTCTCGTCAATAATTCGGTTAAACTCGATTCCCTTCGCTATCAGCCTTCCGGCAATCTCCATCGTTCTCGGCGAGGTATTGGAATACTGGAAAATGCCCGTATCATGAACAATGCCCATATAGAGAGCCTCGGCCGTCTCTTTGGAAATCAGCTCTTCCTCCATAGCTTCGAATACCAGCTCCGAGGTAGAGCTTGCCTCCGGCTCCACCCAGTTTTCTTCCGCAAATCCCTTGTTTGTAATATGATGGTCTATGCAGACCGTCCGGCATGCCGTCTCAAAATATTTGAGAGCCTCTCCCAGACGTTCCTTATCGCTCACGTCCAGAGACAGGAAAAGATCATACTGCCTGTCTGCAAAGTAGTCCGTCTTGATATCTTCGATTCCCCGCAAACAGTCAAAGGCCGGATTTACCGTCTCCAGATATACGTCCGCATCCACATCGGGAAAATGCTCCCGGATATAGCCGTACACGGCCAGACAGGAACCCGTACAGTCCCCGTCCGGTCTTACATGGCCTGCAATTGCAACACTTTTTACCTGCTTAAGCTCATTCGCCAGTTTGATCATTCTCATCATCCTCATCTTCTTTCCGGTTTACATCGTCAATAAATTTGGACATATTTACACCGTATTCAATGGATTGATCCAGGATAAAACGGATCTCCGGTGTATTGCGCAGATTGATGGATTTGGCCAGGGCACGGCGGATATAACCCTCTGCGCTCTTTAAGCCTGCCAGGGTATCCTGCTGTGACTTCTCATCTCCCAAAACGCTGATGTAAGCCCTGGCGCTCTTCAAATCAGGAGCAACCTCCACCTCCACCACTGTTGTCATGGGATGAATCCGGGGGTCTTTGATCTCTCCCCGGATGATATTGCTCAGCTCCCGCCTGACCTCTCCGTTGATTCTTGTATTTTTAATGCTGTTTTTTTTCATTCTTTCCTCTTTCTGACACATTCGCGCGTCATTCGGGCAGATTTAAATTGTCTCTGCCCTGAAAAACCTTATCGCGGAACCTCTACCATTGTATAGGCTTCCACAATATCCAGCTCCTGGATATCGTTAAACTTCTCAAATACCAGACCGCATTCATAGCCGGCCTTTACTTCCTTCACATCATCCTTAAACCGCTTCAGGGAAGCCAGTGCGCCGTCGAAGATCTGCTCGCCCTCTCTCGTAATCCGGCACTTGCAGCCTCTCTGGAATACGCCGTCCAATACGTAGGAACCGGCAATATTGCCCACGCCGGACGCCTTGAAGATCTGACGCACCTCCGCGTGGCCCAGTACTTTTTCCTCGAATATGGGATCCAGCATACCCTTCATGGCAGTTTCCACATCGTTGATGGCGTCGTAAATCACGCGGTACAGGCGCAGATCCACCTTCTCGCGCTCCGCCGTCTCCTTTGCCGTGGCGTCCGGTCTGACATTGAAGCCGATGATAATGGCATTGGATGCGGAAGCCAGGCTTACGTCGGACTCGTTGACAGCTCCCACGCCGCCGTGGATGATCTTCACCACAACCTCCTCGTTGGAAAGCTTTAAGAGACTTTGCTTTACGGCCTCCACGGAGCCCTGTACATCCGCCTTCACGATGATATTCAATTCCTTCAAATTGCCGGACTGAATCTGGGAATACAGATCGTCCAGGGACATCTTAAGCTTCGTATCCTCCAGAAGCTTCTCACGGCTCTCTTTTACATAAGTTTCCGCAAAGGTCCTTGCCTCCTTATCCGTCTCCGGCGATACGAAGATCTCGCCTGCTCCCGGCACATCGTTCAGACCGAGAATCTCAACCGGCTTGGAGGGACCTGCCTCCTTTACGCGGCGTCCGTTGTCGTCCATCATGGCCCGGACCTTGCCGTGGCAGGCGCCTACCGCGATGTGATCGCCCACATGAAGGGTTCCCTTCTGAACCAGAACCGTTGCAACCGGTCCCTTGCCCTTGTCAAGCTCCGCCTCAATCACAAGTCCTCTTGCCCGGCGGTTGGGGTTGGATTTCAGCTCCAATACCTCGGCCGTCAGAAGGATCATTTCCAGAAGCTGATCCAATCCCTCATGGGTGTGGGCCGATACGGGTACGAAGATGGTGCTTCCGCCCCAGTCCTCCGGAATCAGCTCATGCTCTACTAATTCCTGCTTTACGCGCTCAATGTTGGCGCTTGGCTTATCTACTTTATTAATTGCTACAATGATCTCAATGCCTGCGGCCTTTGCATGGTTGATGGCCTCTACGGTCTGGGGCATCACGCCGTCATCGGCTGCCACCACCAGAATCGCAATATCCGTAGAATTGGCGCCGCGCATACGCATAGCCGTAAATGCCTCGTGTCCCGGCGTATCCAGGAAGGTAATCTTCTGACCGTCAATAGTTACCACATAAGCGCCGATGTGCTGCGTGATTCCGCCTGCCTCCCGGTCAATCACATGGGTATCGCGGATGGCGTCCAGAAGGGAGGTTTTGCCGTGGTCTACATGACCCATTACACAGACTACCGGCGGACGGGCAACGAGACTGTCCGCTGCGTCCTCCACATCCTCAAGCATCTTGCCGATCACATCCTCTTTTTCCTCCGGAACGGGATCGAAGTTCATCTCCATAGCAAGCTCTCCGGCCGCATCAAAATCCAGCTCGGAATTGACCGTTACCATCTTCCCTGCCAGGAAAAGCTTCTTGATGATGACGGAGGGCTGTATCTTCATGCGCTCTGCCAGATCGTGAATACTGATAAGCTCCGGAATCTCGATTACCTTTGGCGTAAGATCTTCCTTCTTTGGCGCCGGAGGCGTCGGACGCACCGGTGCAGAGCCTTTGCCGCCGCGGCCGTTTTTCTGGTTCGGACGATTGCCGCCCTGATTCGGCCGGCGGCTTCCCTGACCGGGCTTACCGCTCCAGCTGTCATTGAATTTGCTGTTTTTATCTTTTTTGCTGTCATCATTTCGATTCTTATTCTCCGCTCTGCGGTTTTCTGTCTTGCGAAGCTCTACCACGGGAGCTGCCGGGATATCCATAGAACGGCGGTTGTCTCTGCCCTGTCCTCCGCGGCTGTCTCTTCCCTGACCGCCGAAGCTCCTTTGACCGTCTCGGCTCTGGCCTCCCCGGTTATCACGGTTGTCTCTTCCCTGGCCCCCGAAGCTTCTCTGACCGTCCCGGCCCTGGCCTCCCCGGTTATCGCGGCTGTCTCTGCCGTCTCTTCCCTGGCCTCCGAAGCTTCTCTGACCGTCTCGGCCCTGGCTTCCCCGGTTATCACGGCTGTCTCTGCCGTCCTGGCCCTGGCCTCCGCGGTTGTCGCGGCCGTCTCTTCCCTGGCCGCCTGACGCCCTTTGGCCCTCACGGCTCTGAACAGGTCTGGAACCGGACTGTGATGTGCTCATCTGAGGCTGCCGCTCCGGGCGGGCAGTTGTCTGTCTTGCCTGTGCTGCCGTCTCCTCGGAAGCTGCAGCCGGCTTTCCTGCCGGCTTTACCTGCTCCGCTGCAGCCGGTTTTGCCGCGGCTGCGGTCTGTTCCCCATTGGACGGCTTTTCCTGTGCTCCTGTCATCCCGCGATTCTGGCCGGCTGCCGCAGCAGGTTTTCCCTGCTCCGCTGCCGGACGGCTGCCTGCCGCCGTTACGGGTCTTCCCTGTCCCGGTGCCGCAGAACGTGTTCCTGCGGGCGCTGCCGGACGCCCTTGTCCCGGCGCTGCGGGGCGGCTTCCTGCGGGTGCTGCCGGACGGCCCTGTCCCGGCGCCCCGGGACGTGCTCCGGCGGTACGGGCCTGGTTTGCACGGCGCTCCGCTCTCGGGTCCTTGATTCCGGTCTGGCTGTTGTGGGTATTGTATACCGCTATAATCTTTTTCTTTTTCTGGGGGGGCGGTGTGGCCGCCTTTTCCCCTGTCTCCTTTTCAGCGGGAGCCGTCTTCGGCGCCGCCGGCCTTGCTTCTGCCGGTTTTGGCGCAAAGGCTTTTTTTACCATGCTCTCCTGATCCTCTGACAGCATACTCATATGGCTTTTCACCTCTATATTTTTCCCGCTCAAAAATGCGAGAATCTCTTTGTTTGTTTTATCTAATTCTTTCGCAAGTTCATGTACTCTTTTCGACATACTTACCTCCGTTATTCAGTTTGTATTCCACGGGCATTCTTATTCATGAATCAAATTCTTTTTGATGGCCTTTGCCAATCCCTCGTCCGTTACCGCCAATGAAGCCCGGAATTGTTTTCCTATGGCATGCCCCAGCTCTTCCTTTTCACCAAAGAAACAGATGGGCACCTGATAATAGCCGCACATATTCCGAAACTTTTTCTTTGTATTCTCCGATGCGGACTCCGATACTATTACAAGGGCGGCTTTTCCGGATTTCACTGCCTTTTCCGTGGCAAATTCTCCGCTTACCAGCTTGCCGGCCTTCATAGCCATACCTATCATCCCGTATGCTTTATTCCATGCCAATTTGCTCCAGCTCCTTTTCCAGACTGTCATAAACCTCCGGGGGAATACTCATCTTCAAAGAACGCTCCAGTCCCCGGTTCTTTCTTGCCTTTTTCAAACATTCCGATGAAAAGCAAAGATACGCGCCCCGTCCGTTCTTCCGTCCTGTGGTATCTAAGACAACCTCGTCCTCCGCCGTCTTAAGAACACGCAGCATTTCTTTTTTACTTTTCATTTCCTGACAGCCGACGCACTGACGCATAGGCACCTTTCTGTTTGTACTCAATCTATCACATCCTGACCTCTGTCATAAGACAGGCTTTTTTATTCCTCCGGAATCTCTTCCGTATATGCCGGCTCTTCCGTGTATTCCTCTTCATACGCATACTCAGGATAAGAATAATCCGTTTCCTCCGGATATTCGTCCCCGTAAGCCGCTAAAGCCGCCTGCTCCTCCTGATAATCCTCGAAGTCCTCATACTCTTCGTACTCTTCGTCTACATCCAGCCAGCCTTCGATCTCCTTGGCCTGCGTCTCGCTCTTGATATCAATGCGAAAGCCGGTCAGCCTTGCGGCCAGACGGGCATTCTGTCCTTCCTTGCCGATGGCCAGAGACAGCTGATAATCCGGAACCACTACTTTGGCCGTCTTATCCTCCGGGTCTGCCAAAACGGCTACCACCTTGGCCGGACTTAAGGCATTCTCAATCAGAAGAGCCGGATTTTCATTCCAATTGATAATGTCAATCTTCTCTCCCCGCAGCTCGCTTACAATGGCATTCACACGAGCTCCGTTCATACCTACACAGGCGCCCACGGGATCCACATCCGGGTCATTGGACCATACGGCAATCTTCGTTCTGGAGCCTGCCTCTCTTGCAATGCATTTGATCTCCACCGTGCCGTCCCGCACCTCCGTTACTTCCGATTCAAACAAACGCTTTACCAGCTCCGGATGGGTTCTGGATACTGCAATACGCGGTCCCTTTGTGGTGTCCTTCACCTCCAGAATGTAGACCTTGATACGCTCCGTAGGCTTGAATACCTCTCCTTTTACCATCTCATTCTCATTCAGGATGGCATCCACCTTGCCTAAGTTGATGCTTACATTCCTGCCCAGATAACGCTGTACCACGCCGGTAACCACATCTTTTTCCTTTCCGTAGTACTGGTTAAACAGAACCTTTCTCTCTTCCTCGCGAATCTTCTGGAGAATCACGTTCTTGGCATTCTGGGTGGCAATGCGGCCAAATTCCTTGGACTTAATCTCCACATTGACGATATCTCCCACCTCATATTTGGAATCTACCATCTTCGCATTTGCCAGGCTGATCTCCATCACCGGATCCTCTACCTCTTCCACTACGGTTTTCTCCGCAAAAACGGAGAACTGACAGGTCTTGGGATCGATGTTGACTTTTACATTATCCGCCTTTCCAAAATGGTTCTTGCAGGCCGTAAGCAGGGAATTCTCAATGGCTTCCAGCAAGGTTTCCTTGCTGATATCCTTTTCCTTTTCCAAAATTTCCAAAGCTTCCAGCAATTCTGTGTTCATTGTTCTCTTTCCTCCTCGTTCTAAAAAAGCGTACTTCCGAAGCTCCCCTGATATAAGGCTTCTCCGAAATCGCTTGCACGACCAACCTTAAAAATCAAAAGCTAATCGAATCAGGGCAATGTTATCCCTTTGGAATACTTGCTCCTCTTCCTCTTCTGTTACAATCGTTACCGTATCCCTATTGTATGCCTTTAAAATCCCTCGAAATTCCTTCTGCTTCTCTATCATGCGGTAGGTGCGGATCTCCACTTCCTCCCCCAGACTTCGCTCAAAATCCCGTTCCTTTTTCAGCGGACGGCCAAGCCCCGGAGAGCTTACCTCCAGAATGTAGGAATCTTCCATAAAATCCTTCTCGTCAAGAAGATCGCTTAAGGCCCGGTTCACAATCTCACAGTCATCCACGGTGATTCCTCCCGGCTTATCAATGTAAGCCCTTAAGTACCAGGTACCGCCCTCTTTTACATACTCCACATCCACCAGTTCAAAGTGATTGGCTTCTATGATGGGCATCACCAGCTCTTCTGTCTTTTGTTCGTAACTCTCTCTTTTTGTCATAGACTTCCTTTCCCGTCCGGGGCCATAGATTCCTGTTTTTGCTCTTGTGCCAAGCCCTGCTGTTTCTCAAAAACAAAGAGTGAACTTTCGTTCACTCTTTTCGGCCGCCTTATTTAATCTATCTAATTATAACACATTTTCCGTAAAATGCAAGCGCTTTTTTATCGCACTATAATATAGCCCATGTAAACCCCATAGCAGCCAAGCATAGCGGCGCCGGTAATCCTGCTCACCCGCTCCCTGCACCACAAAGGGACAAAAAACACAAGTGTCAGCACAAGCAGAATCACCATATCATATACATTTTCCATTTTCACCGCAATGGGGTGAATTACTCCGGAGGTTCCCAGGATAAAACCAATATTTAAAATGTTAGAGCCTAATACATTTCCAAGGGCAATCTCGCTCTCTCCTTTTCTGGCCGCCACCACGGAAGTGACCAGCTCCGGCAGAGAAGTTCCCACGGCTACAATCGTCAGTCCCACCAGGGTTTCGCTCATTCCCACCCGATAGGCCAGCTCCGTAGCGGAATTGACTACCATCTGGCCGCCGCCGATGATAGCTATCGCTCCGCCGATGCAAAACAACAGGCTGACGGGAAGAGGACGCGTAATACCAAACTGCTCCGCCACCCGATTCCGGACCGCCATACGAATCAGGCAATACATATAGCCGGCGGTAACCGCCAGCAAAACCGCTCCGTCCAAACCGGAAATCGCTGCGCCGCCTTCATTCCAAAAGATATCCACAGCGCTTCCCAGCATCAGAAGAGCCATCAGAAATGACATAACATAATCACGTTTTAACACGGAACGCTTCACTGCCATAGGGCGAATCACGGCAGCCAGCCCCACCACAACCAGAAGATTCATAATATTAGACCCCGTTACATTTCCCAGGGCAATATCATTACTCTCCTTCAATGCCGCCGTTACGCTCACCGCCAGCTCCGGCAGGGAGGTTCCCAAAGCCACAATCGTAAGCCCGATCACTATGGAAGGAATCCCGAGCTTCCTTGCAATATCCGAAGCGCCTTCCACAAAAAAATCCGCTCCCTTAACCAACAGTACAAAGCCAATGATCAAAATGACAACCGACAAAATCATCTGTTTCTCCTCTTCCGGCCGGATTGCCCCGGTGTACTGTCTGCACGGTTCATCGTGATTCATCTAATTGCCGGACAGGCAGTACACTTGCGGTTCCCAAACTCGTTTTGTCCTACGGCATATCGCCGGTATATGGTATTCTGCATACAGAAAAGACTTTTAACAAAGATTCTCTGTAAAAGTCTTTCCTGTTTTTTTCGTCTTTATACTCTCCCCCTGTGAATGTATACCCCTATGGGGTAGAGGGACCTTACACATTAATCTCCGCTTTCACGCCAAGCAGCTCCTTATATTCCTCCAGAATCGGATTCACCACCCGGCCTAAGAATGTCTCCACCTGCTCCCTGGCGCGTCCCACATAGCGGGAAGGCTCCATTGTCTTCTTCAAGTCCTCCAAAGACAGATTAAATGCCGGGTCCGCCGCGATCAGCTCCAGCAGATTATTCTCGCCGCCGTTCACCTTCACATTCTTTCCGGCCTCCATAGAAAGCTCCCGAATCCGCTCATGCAGCTCCTGCCGGTCTCCGCCTGCCTTCACCGCATCCATCATAATATTCTCCGTAGCCATAAAGGGCAGCTCCGACTTAAGCCTCTTCTCAATTACCTTGGGATAAACCACCAGTCCGTCCACCACATTGAGGCACAGATCCAGAATCCCGTCCACAGCCAAAAATCCCTCCGGAACACTCAGACGCTTATTGGCCGAATCATCCAAAGTTCTCTCAAACCACTGTGTCGCCGAGGTAATCGCCGGATTCAGAGCATCCACCATCACATAACGGGACAGGGACGCAATCCGCTCACTCCGCATGGGGTTGCGCTTATAAGCCATAGCGGAAGAACCAATCTGGGACTTCTCAAACGGCTCCTCCACTTCCTTCAAATGCTGCAAAAGCCGGATATCATTGGACATCTTATGCGCACTGGCCGCAATCCCCGCCAGAACATTCAGCACCCTGGTATCCACCTTCCGGGAATACGTCTGCCCCGACACCGGATAACACTCTTCAAAGCCCATTTTCCGTGCAATCATAGGATCAATCTTATCAATCGTCTCCTGATCCCCGTCAAAAAGCTCCAAAAAGCTCGCCTGCGTCCCGGTCGTCCCCTTAGAACCAAGAAGCTTCATCGTCGAAATCACATGATTCAAATCCTCCAGATCCAGACAGAACTCCTGCATCCAAAGGGTGGCACGCTTCCCTACCGTAGTGGGCTGAGCCGGCTGAAAATGCGTAAACGCCAGCGTCGGCAGAGCCTTATACTCGTCTGCAAACCCGGCCAGCTCCCGAATCACATTCACCAGCTTTTTGCGGACCAGCTTCAAAGCCTCCGTCATCACAATAATATCCGTATTATCCCCCACATAGCAGGAGGTAGCCCCCAAATGAATAATCCCTTTAGCCTTGGGACACTGCTGCCCATAGGCATAAACATGAGACATCACATCATGGCGCACTTCCTTCTCCCGCGCTTTCGCCACATCATAATTAATATCATCCTGATGCGCCTTCAGCTCATCAATCTGCTCCTGGGTAATATTCAGCCCCAGCTCCTTCTCCGTCTCCGCCAAAGCAATCCAGAGCCGCCTCCAGGTCCGAAACTTCTTGTCCGGAGAAAAAATGTACTGCATCTCCTTACTCGCATAGCGTTCGGATAACGGGCTTACATATCTATCTGTGCTCATAACTCAATCTCCTATTCCAGTACCGTAATCTCCCTCACAATACACCTAGCCTACAGTCCCAGCCGCTTAAACACCTCATTATAAGCCTCTTCCACATTCCCCAGATCCCTGCGGAAGCGGTCCTTGTCCAGCTTTTCATGCGTATTGATATCCCACAGCCGGCAGGTATCCGGAGAAGTCTCATCCGCCAGAATAATCTGCCCCTTATAACGCCCAAACTCAATCTTAAAATCAATCAGCTCAATCCCCGCATTGGCAAAATAAGCCTTATACACCTCATTAATCTTAAACGCATACTCCGTAATCGTATCAATCTCTTCCCTGGTAGCCAATCCCAGAGCAATCGCAAAATAATCATTAATCAGCGGATCGCCCAACTCATCATTCTTATAACTAAACTCCAGAGTAGGAGCCGCAAACCTGGTCCCCTCCTCAACGCCGAGCCGCTTCGAAAAGCTTCCCGCCGCCACATTCCGGATAATCACCTCCAGCGGAACAATCTCCACCTTCTTCACAGCCGTCTCCCGGTCACTCAGCTCCTCAATATAATGCGTCGGAACCCCTTCCTTCTCCAAAAGCTGAAACACCCGGTTACTCATCCGGTTATTCACAACACCCTTCCCCTGAATCGTCCCCTTCTTCAGCCCATTAAATGCCGTAGCATCATCCTTATAATCCACAATCAAAACATCCGGGTCCTCAGTCGTAAAAACCTTCTTAGCCTTCCCTTCATACAACAACTCTTTCTTTTCCATAAAACAACCCTGCCCTTTCTTAATCATCCTATAAGTATAACTGCAACCACCCCAAATTTCAACCATCCAAAACGAAATTTTACAAAATCCCCTCTCATTGCACAAAATGCCCCAAAAACTGCTGTGTCCGAACCTCTCTCGGATTCCCAAACACCTCCTCTGGCGTCCCTTCCTCCAAAATCCGCCCGTCATCCATAAAAATCACATGATTCGACACATCCCTCGCAAAAGCCATCTCATGAGTCACAATAATCATCGTAGTCCTCTGATCCGCCAACTCCCGAATCACCCTTAACACCTCCCCGGTCAGCTCCGGGTCCAGGGCCGACGTCGGCTCATCAAAGCAAAGAATATCCGGCTGCAAAGCAAGCGCCCGTGCAATCGCCACCCGCTGACACTGACCCCCGGAAAGCTGATGCGGATAATTCTTCATCCGATCTCCAAGCCCCATCTGCTCAAGAAGCACCCGCGCCTTATGTTCAATCTCCTCATGAATCGCCTTCTTATTCTCCTTATAATCCGGCCGCTCCTTCGCCAAAAGCTCACTGGCAATCATCACATTTCCAAGGGCCGTATACTGCGGAAACAAATTAAAAGACTGGAACACCAATCCAAAATGCAGCCGCTTCTTCCGAATCGCCTCTTCCTGGGTCGTCACCGGATCATTGGCGTCAAAAAGCGTCTCCCCATTTACCCGGATAATCCCCGTATCCGGCCGCTCCAGAAAATTCAGGCAGCGCAGACAAGTGGTTTTCCCGCTTCCCGATGATCCAATCAGCGAAACCACCTGTCCCTTTTCCAGGGAAAAATTAATATCCTTAAGCACCTCCGTGCGCTCAAAGGTCTTGCTTAAGTGTTCTATCTCCAACATCGCCATTTTCATACGCCCCCTTACCTAAAATAATCCAGCTTTTTCTCCAGCCGTCCCAGCAGCACCGTCAAGAGACCGCTGAAAATCAGATAATAAACCGCCGTGAAAAACAGCGGCCAGATCTGACCGGAAATTCCCTGGGACCCCTTCATAAACGCCTGCCCTGCCCAGATAATTTCCTGAAGGGCAATAATACGCGCCAGAGAAGTATCCTTCACCAACGTAATAATCTCATTAGACATCGGCGGAACAATACGCTTGATCATCTGCAGCAGCGTAACCTTGAAGAAAATCTGCCTCCTGGTCATACCAAGCACCAATCCGGCCTCCTCCTGCCCCACCGGAACGCTTTGAATCCCGCCCCGGTAAATCTCCGAAAAATAGCAGGCATAGTTAAAAATGAACGCCACGGCGGAAGCCAGGAACCGGGCGGCCTCTCCGCCTCCCCAGATCTGCTTTCCAAGCACCAGCCCCGGAAAATAAAAAATAATCAAAAGCTGAATCATCAGAGGCGTTCCCCTGATAATCCAGACCACTATCTTCGTAAAATAGCTTAAGGGACGAAAACGGGACATGGAGCCAAAAGCAATCACAAGCCCCAGGGGAACCGCGCCCAAAAGTGTAACCGTAAACAATTTTAACGTCTGTAAAAAGCCAACATTCAGCGATTGAACTACAATCGGAAACTGCTCCAAAAACTGCTCCATGTATGTATCCTGCTTTCCTGTGTAATAAAAATTCAAACTGCCGGGCCGTATCCGAATCCATAGCTTCCGTCTCCGGCCGGTTTACAGCAAAAGATGCGGAAAGGTTCTGTTCCCCTTTCCGCAAGCTCCTTATACAATCGTAACTCCGTACACTCTTATTCCTCAACCATATCCACGTCAATCAGGGCTGCCTGTATATTGTAGGTCTCGGCGCATGCCGCTATGCTTCCGTCCGCGTAGCATGTCAAAAAGAAATCATTCAAAGCCGCCGCCAAATCGGAACCCTTGCGGAAGCCCACGCCGTACTCCTCGCTGTTAAGCTGAACCGTGTAGGTCAGATCCGCATAGCCGGTTCCCTCTCCTACCATAGCCGCCGCCATCAGAGAATCGATAACCGCCGCATCGGAAGTACCGGAAGACACCTCAAGAAGCGCATCGGACTGAGCCTTTACCGGCGTACAGTTTAAGCCAAGAGCCGTTACCTCCGCTTCTCCGGCGCTGCCTGCCTCAACCGCAAAGTTCAGATCCTTTAAGCTGTCCGTATCCTGGTACTGATCCGCCTTATCTGCCGGAACAATTACAATCTGCGCGTTGTTGCAGTACGCATTGGAGCACTCCATCGCACTCTTTACCTCGTCCGTGAGGGTCATACCGTTCCACACACAGTCGATGGTTTTGCTGTCAAGCTCCAGAGCCTTGTTATCCCAGTCAATTTCCACGAACTCCACCTCAACACCGAGGGTCTCGGCAAAAGCTTTTGCCATATCCGCGTCAAAGCCAATCCACTCGCCGGAGGCATCTTTATAATCCATCGGCTCAAAATCCGTGATACCTACTACCAGTGTTCCCTTGGACTTCACATACTCCATATCGCTTCCGTCTGTTCCGTCTGCGCCCTCCGCCTCCGGAGCCTCTGCGTCGTCCCCGCTCTCAGACGGTGCCTCTGTCTCTGCCGGCGCTTCTGCCTCCGGCTTTTCCTTGGAACCGCAGCCTGCCAGCAGAGATGCCGTCATCAGTCCGCACAGTAATAAACTCAATACTCTTTTTTTCATAGTTTCCTCCCGTCCCTGTTATAGAATATAAAGCATATTCGAACATTCTTCCGCCATTCCCGCAGAATAACGCTCTTCAATATCCCTACAGGTTTCTATACTTTTTTTCTCTACCAATTGGCCACTGTACCCTGGTAAAGTTACCGTTGTATTCTATCACAGGATTGAAAGGCTGTCAACGTTTAAATTTTCCCTGGAGCAGAATACCGGTCAAAAGCAATATCGGAAACATGACACCTGCCAAAATCCCCATTTTCAGATTGCCGCCCGTGACACTTGACACCATTCCCACAAGAGTCGGCCCTCCGGAGCAGCCCAGATCCCCTCCCAAAGCCAGCAGCGCAAACATGGCCGTTCCGCCTTTTGGAAGAGATGAGGATGCTTTACTGAAGGTTCCCGGCCACATAATTCCCACGGAAAGTCCGGAAACGGCACAGGCAAAAAGGCTGATTATGGGACTTGGCACAAGGGAAATGCACAGGTAGGAGGCAATGCACAGGATACTGCTGTAAACCATAAAACGATCCAGATGAATCCGATCCCCGTATTTTCCATAAAATGCTCTGGAAAGGCCCATCAGTACCGCAAAGGCCATAGGTCCGGCCAGATCACCGGCTGTTTTTGTAATTCCAAGTCCCTGCTCCGCAAAGGCGGAAGCCCATTGGCTCACGGACTGTTCGCTTGCTCCTGCACATATCATCATAATAAAGAATAAAAGAAACATTCCGGAGGAAAACAGCTGCCGCACGCTCAAGCTTTTTCCCCCTTCCTTTATTAGAGTTCCAAAAGGGACACTTGTAAATAAAATCCCGTTGCACAGAGGAATAAGCGCCCACATAAAGGCCAGAAGCCTCCAATTCCCTATTCCGAACATTTGAAAAAACAGGGTGGAAAGGGCCACTACTCCCACATGCCCCCAGCAGTAAAAGGAATGGAGCACGCTCATGGCCTTTTCCTTGTTTTCCGACGGGCACGCTTCCACCACCGGGCTCACCAGCACCTCCAGAAGACCGCCTCCTACTGCGTAAAGTATAACGGAAATAAGGAGCCCCAAAAACGGATCGGGACATAAATCCGGAAGCAGCGACAGAGATACAAGGCCCGCGGCGCCAAATATGTGAGCCATAACCATCGAACTGCGATAGCCGATTTTATCCACAAAGCTTACGGACAGAATGTCTGTCAGAAGCTGCACGCCGAAATTGACGGAGACCAGCATGGTAATCCGGGATAGGGGAATACCGTAGACATTCTGAAAGGTCAAAAACAAAAGCGGAACAAAGTTATTTGCAATTGCCTGAACAATATAGCCGATAAAGCAGGCGAGTATGGTTTTATTGTATTGGTTCATTCTCTTAGATTCCCTTTTTCAATATGCTTCCGGATAATTCTGTCCGTCACCTCTTCATACAGCTTCTCCGATCCCAGGCGGGTCATTCCCTGCCGCCCGTAGACCTGCCCGGCAGTTGCCCCATGCTCCTTCCAGTCACCGCCGTCGTTGCTGTCGTTTAAAATCAGGGGCTGCAAATTATCCATGGCATGGGCATACCGTGCTTCCGGTGTCTTGTACTCTTCAAATTCATCAAACAGCGCAATAAACTCCTGCTTCTGATCCTCCGGCAGCAGAGAGTACAGCTTTTCTTTTGCCGCATCCTCCCTTGCCTTCTGAGTTTTCAACTTCTCCGTGTCATAAGCATAAGTATCTCCGGCCTCAATCTCCACGATATCATGAATTAAACACATCAGCATTACTTTTGTGATGTCAATCTCTTCATTGGCATATTCCCTCAGCAGATAGGCCATAATCGCCATATGCCAAGCATGCTCCGCATCGTTTTCATTTCTTCCGCGTCCGGATAAATGGGTCTGGCGGAATATGTTTTTTTCTTTGTCTATCTCCAGTGAAAAGTTCAATTGTTTTTTCAGGCGTTCATTCATAGGTATGCCCTCCTTTTATCCATATCATTTTCTTAACATTCCGTTCTTCTCCGTTTCGGAACAGCAGATGCGTACTGGTCATAAAATATAGCTTCTTTGCCTGCTTCTATCCGCATAACCGTAGTATAACGAACTTTCAGGTATTTTACAATTACTACTTGCACTCATCGGAGCCCTCTCAATTCACGCTCTTTCAGAGCAGGTGGACTTCAATAAGATATCCCAATAAAGTATGGCATTTTGCATGTTCCTGTAGTAAAATAGTTTCGTTAAATAATTTCCTGTCTTTCCATAATGAATGGACGATTCCATAACAGGAGGCGCACATGAAGCTAATTATCACAGATTTAACTCCCTTTCCAATCCCCATAGAAGGTAACTACCAGCTTATCAATCCCGGGGCCCCCATCCACCCCTGCACCGGCTGCTTCGGCTGCTGGATAAAAACGCCCGGAAAATGCGTGATCTGTGATAGCTACGAAAACACCGGTATCGCTATGGGAAAATGCAGCGAGCTTATTCTAATCAGCCAATGCTGCTATGGCAGCGTCAGCCCCTTTGTAAAGGCAGTACAGGATCGGGCCATTTCCTACATCCACCCGGATTTTGTTCTCCGCGGAGGTGAAATGCACCATAAACGCAGATATGGGAATGTTATTTCCCTGTCCGCCTATTTTTACGGGGAAGCTGTCACAGAGACGGAAAAAGAAACGGCCCGGAAGCTCATTGCCGCGAACGCCGATAACTATGACGGCCGCATAAAAAGCATCCGTTTTTATAAATCGGCAGAGGAATTAAAGAATCTTATCCTGTGAAAAATAAGATTTCCATTACTGTTTGCACACAGGCAAAACGAAAGGAATCGGGTATTTTATGAAAATCGCTCTGATAAACGGAAGTCCCAAAGGGAAGAACAGCGCCAGTGCTGGACTCCTGGCCGATTTAAAACTGCATATGGGAAACCAAGCCGTATTTACTGACATAGAACTGTGCAAAAACTCAGTTTCGGAAGAACTCCTGACAGAATTAGCCCGGACCGATGTATGGGTGTTGGCATGCCCTCTTTATGTGGACGGCATCCCTTCCCATCTTCTCTCCTGCCTGATACAGCTGGAAAAAGCGGGCTTATCCTCTAAAAAAACGGCAGTCTACGGCATTGTAAACTGCGGTTTCTACGAAGGAATTCAGGCTGCTCCGGCTCTTAGCATCCTGGAAAACTGGTGTGCAAAAGCAGGCCTTCTCTGGGGCGGCGGAATCGGCGTGGGCGGAGGCGGTGCTCTCAGCCAGATACCGGATGTCAAGGGCGGCCACGGACCCAAGGCCCCCATTTATAAAGCCCTGCAAGCCCTGGCAGATACCATATTTCACGCAAAAACCCAAGAAAATCATTATGTATCCATTGCCTTTCCCAGATTCTTATACAAAATGGCCGCTGAAGCGGGATGGAGGCAGATGATAAAAAGGAACGGCGGCAAACGGAGTGATTTAGGAAAACGTATTTTGTAATCCCTGCATACGGAGCTTTTCCGCTTCTGGCATCTCCGTATATTTTATTTGTGTGTCTCGTTTACGGCTTACAGTGCGTTCTTTCCGTTGCTCCGAAAGATCCGCAAAACTGCTGCTCAAAAAACGAACAGCAGCTCCGCAGACAGATGTTCCTCCGAAATGCTACAGAATCTCTTCTTTCTTTTTCAGAATGGCTTCTACGGCCACACATGCCGGGCAGTCACAGTATTTCCCGCCGGCTTCTTTGATTGCCTTACCATGAGCCGCCACCTCTCCTGCCTTGTCTCCAAAAACACCAGAGCCCGCCTCGGATTCAGCAAAAGCGATAAGCTGCTCAACAGGCATTAAGTCCTCCTGAAGCTCCGCTATCAGATTTTCTGCCGCCTCTGCTTCCCTGTCCGTCCCAAGGGCATCCAGCCATGCTTTTGCCGCTTCTCTCGCCTCCGCACAGCAGGTATGGGAATCCATCAGCTCCTTTGCCTTTTCTGCTACATACTCTTTTCCTGTCTGATTCATAAGCTTTTATCCTTTCTGATTTTCTTTCAAATATTATCTGGTGCTTATACTCTGACATATCACTAAAAATATCATGTCTCATATTATTGGGCCATTACAACAGCATTTATTTCTAAATTTCTAAGCTTCCTCTTCCCGGATATGCACATCCACCTGGTTAAAGGGAATCTCAATCCCCTCTGCGTCAAAGGCAAGCTTCACCGCCTCCGTCATATCCCACTTTACACTCCAGTAATCCTCAGGCTTCACCCAGAAGCGCAGCTTCAGGATCACGGCGCTGTCCGCCAATTCCGAAACTACCGCCAGTCGCTCTTCTTCCTTCAACACGCGTTCCTCCCGCTCCAAAAGCTTCATACCGGTTTCCTTGGCCTTTTTCAAATCTGCCGTATAGGAGATTCCCACGTCTATGTCAAGACGCCGTTTCTCCTGGGCCGTTACATTGATGAGACTGTTGTCAGCCAGCTTGCCGTTGGGAATAACGACCTTCCGGTTATCCGGGGTCAGCAGATAGGTATAGATCATCTGGATCTCGGAAACCGTTCCCTCCAAATCTCCCTGAATAATGTAATCCCCCACCTTAAAGGGCCGCACCATAAGTAGGAGAACACCCCCTGCAAAGTTGGCCAGACTGCCTTGCAGCGCCAGACCTGCGGCCAGACCTGCGGACCCCACCAGGGCCACAACTGAGGTGGTATCCACTCCGAAGCTTGAGGCTATCAGCATCACCAGTACAAAATACAGAAAAGCCTTTAAGATGGAATCAACAAACTGCATCACGCCCACATCCGCACCGGCCCGCTCCATAGAGCGGCGCACAATGCGGCGCAGTAGCTTAATGAGACGAGAGCCTATAAAGAACAGCACAAGAGCCATCAGCACCCGCAGGCCAAAGGCTACGACTCCCGGCAGATATTCGTCAATATATCGTTGAAATCGGTCTATTTCCTCTGTGATTGCTTCTATTTCCTGCGGCGTATCTGTGTTCTCCAGCATGTCTTTTCCTCTACTTTATTCTTGGATGTTATTATTTATTCTTTGTTGCCGATTTTTTCGCTGCGGAAGTTTTTTCCCTTTCTTCACCGGAACCTTCTCGGGCGTACATGCGAATACGGCAATTCCCATCGGCGGAACCGTAATCTCAATGGAATTTTCCCGTCCGTCGCACTCGGACTTCTTGGACAGCTTCGCCCGCTTGTTCCGCACATCGCTTCCGCCGAACTCCTCGCTGTCGCTGTTGAAAATCTCCTTATACCTTCCCTCAAAGGGCACGCCAATTTTATGCTTCTCGTAAACCAGCGGCGAGAAGTTGCACACAACAAGCAATGTCTCCTTCGCCTTCTTTGCCTTCCTTAAGAACACGAGCATATTCTCATTGGCGGAAATGTTGTTGATCCACTCAAAGCCCTCCGGCTCGTGATCCTGCTCATAAAGCGCCGGATGCTCCCGCAGAAAAACGTTCAAAGCCTTCACATAATCTCTCATATTGCTGTGATCCTGGTACTGAAGAAGCTCCCAGTCCAGACCCACATTTTCATTCCACTCCTCAAAGGGGGCGTACTCCTGTCCCATAAAGAGCAGCTTTTTCCCCGGATGAGCCATCATATAGCCGTAGGCCGCCCGCAGATTATTGAGCTGGGAATCCCGATCCCCCGGCATCTTTCCAACTAAGGATGCCTTGCCGTGAACCACCTCGTCATGAGAAAGGCTTAAGATAAAATTCTCACTGTAGGCATAAATCATACTAAAGGTCAGCTCTCCGTGATGATAAGCCCGAAATACCGGGTCATAGTGCATATACCCTATAAAATCGTTCATCCAGCCCATATTCCACTTAAAGTCAAAGCCAAGGCCATCCTCCTCCACAGCTCCTGTGATCCTGGGCCATGCAGTGGATTCCTCCGCAATAAGCAAAGCGCCGTCCTTACGCTTCTTGAAAATGGAATTCAGGTGCTTTAAGAACTCCACGGCCTCCAGGTTTTCCTTGCCGCCGTAGATATTGGCCACCCACTCGCCGTCATTTTTCCCGTAATCCAGGTACAGCATGGAGGCTACGGCGTCCATACGGATACCGTCCGCATGGTAAACCTCCGTCCAGAACAGGGCATTTGCAATCAGGAAGTTCTTTACCTGGGGCCGCCCGTAATTATAGATAAGAGTCCCCCAGTGCGGATGGGAACCCTGTCTGGGGTCCCAGTGCTCATAGAGACATGTCCCGTCAAAGGCCGCCAGTCCAAAGGTATCCCTTGGAAAATGAGCCGGCACCCAGTCCAGGATCACGCCGATCCCCTGACCGTGCATATAGTCCATAAAATACATAAAATCCTCCGGCGTTCCGTACCGGGCCGTAGGCGCATAATAGCCTGTCACCTGATATCCCCAGGAGGCATCAAAGGGATGCTCCATCACCGGCATCAGCTCCACATGGGTGTAGCCCATTTCCTTCACATAGGGAGCAAGCTCTTGTGCAATCTCCCGGTAATTGTAAAATTCCCGGCCGGACTCTTCCTCAGGCTTCTTCCAGGAGCCTAAGTGAAGCTCATAGATCAGCATGGGAGCCTTTTTATAATCTGTCTTTTTGCGCTGTTCAAGCCATGCCTTGTCCGTCCATGAAAATCCGGTCAAATCCCGGACCACCGAAGCCGTATTGGGCCGAAGCTCCGCACCGTTGGCATAAGGGTCCGCTTTCAGCATGGGCAGGCGGCTCTTTGTTTTAATCTCATATTTGTAGGTTTCCCCGGCTTTCACTCCCGGGATAAACAATTCAAAAATACCGGACTCCTTAAGCTTACGCATGGGATGGCGGCGTCCGTCCCAGAGGTTGAAATCTCCCACCACGCTCACCCTGGCAGCATTGGGCGCCCAGACCGCAAAGTAAGTGCCCTCTGTGCCCCGAATGGTCATGGGATGTGCACCCAGCTTTTCGTAAATGGTATAATGGATGCCTGCCTCAAACTTGTCCGCGTCATTCTGGGTAAATACCTTGGGCGCAAAGGCGTAAGGATCCGCAAGCTCTTCCCCGGTCCCGTTGTCGTACTCTACCTGATAGGTGTACTCGGGGATCGTCTTTCCTGGCAGAAGAACTGCGTAAAAGCCGTTTTCGTCCGCCTGCTCCATCGGGTAAGTCCTGCCGTCCTTTACGGCCACCGTAACCTTCATGGCCGTAGGCAAAAAAGCCTGAATTAAAATTCCCCCTGTCACCTTGTGGGGTCCGAGAATTTCCTGGGGTTCATCCTCCTCGGAATAGACCAATGCCTCAATCCTGGGCCAGTTCATCAAATCATACAATTTTCCATCCATGCTTTTTTGCTCCTTATCTCAAATTAATCCATACTGTTTAAGCCCTAAGTAAATTCCGTCCTCCCAGATGCCCTTTGTCTTATACTTTGCCGCCTTAAGCACGCTGTCCTCGGAATTTCCCATAGCCGTTCCGTACTGTACATATTGTAACATTTCTAAGTCGTTTGGTCCATCCCCAAATGCATATGTATGAGAACGCGGAATCCCCAGATGTGTAATCAACGTCTCAATGCCGGCCGCCTTATTGATTCCGGCCGGCATCATCTCCACAAAGGGAAAGCTCTCATAGCGGACAATGGAAAAATCCTTCTCAAGCTCCGGCGCCAATGCCTCAAAAGCCTCCGTATCCGAAATTCGGGCCGAAATCTTATTGGCCTCATCCTTTCCCGGCTCCATTTCCTTAATCTGATGGGGATATTCTCTGTGAAGCCGGCTCAATACATTATAATAATCGGCCGCTCCTCCGTTCCTGCGATAGCTTAAATACTCCGGCCCCTCCAGAACCAGAGCGCAGCCGGCACCCTCCAGACGGGGCACTGTCCGCTCCACAAGCTCATGGTTCAGGAGCAGATTGCGAATCACGTTTCCCTCATATTCCACATAGGTTCCGGCTCCTGCAATCATGGCCGGAAATTCCAGTTCAAGAATCTCTGGAAATACACTTGCTTTTGACCGCCCCGTACATACCACCGGGATGTGTCCGTTTTCCTTAAGCAGGCATAATGCCTCCCTAGTACTGTCCGGAGTTCCCTTCCCCTGCTCAAATATGGTCCCGTCGATGTCAAAAAATACAATCTTTCCGTCCTTTTTCATAATGTCAAAAACTCCTCTTCCGAAATAATCGCCACTCCCAGCTCTTTCGCCTTTTTATTTTTTGAAGAACCGGAGGCTGTATCATTGTTGATTAAATAATCCGTCTTACCTGTTACGCTTCCTGTCACCTTCCCTCCCCTGGATTCAATCAGCTCCTTAAGCTCCGTGCGGTTGGAAAAATGGTTGAGGCTTCCGGTGATAACAAACACCTTCCCTTTTAAGGTCTGCTGTTCTTCGTCCGCCCGCTCCTCCTGCGCAATGACAAGCTCTGACAGCAGATTAAAAAAGCGCTCTCTTTTTCCTTCATCCTGAAAATATGTGACAAAGCTTTCGGCAATCACATCACCCACCCGGTCTATGGCCGCCAATTCTTCCGGTTTTGCTTTCAGCATATCATCCACTTGATTGCCGAACTCCCGGCAGATAAGCTTTGCCCCGGCCAGGCCGATATTGGGAATGCCCAGGCTGTAAATCACCTTAGCCAGGGTCGTATTCCTGGCCTTTTCCACATTTGCCATAAGATTCTCGTAGGACTTTTCCCCAAAGCCCTCCAGCTCCACCATCTCTTCCCGATGGCGATCCAGTCGAAAAATATCCGCAGGTTCATGAATAAAACCCCTGGCAATAAATTTTTCCAAAGTAGCTTCGGAAAGCCCCTCAATATTCAGTGCATCCCGGCTGACCATCAAAGTAAAGGATTTGATTTTCTTAGCCTGACATTCGTTGTTGGTGCAGTAGAGGGACTCCGCATCGTTGACCTTGCGAACCTCCGTGGCGCCTCCGCAGACAGGACAGACTTCCGGAATCTCCACATTTCCGCTTCGGGTCTGATTTTCGGCTATCTGGGGGATGATCATATTGGCCTTGTAGACCTCAATGGTATCGCCGATCCCAAGCTCCAGCGCCTTCAAAATGCTGATATTGTGGACGCTGGCCCGGCTTACGGTGGTGCCCTCCAGCTCTACCGGCTCAAAGATGGCCACCGGATTGATAAGGCCCGTCCGGGAAGGACTCCACTCAATTTCACAAAGCTTTGTTTCGCGAATCTCGTCAGCCCATTTAAAGGCCATAGAATCCCGCGGGAATTTTGAGGTCCGGCCAAGAGATTTTCCATAGGAAATGTCGTCGTAGACGGCTACCAGACCGTCCGAAGGGAAATCATTTTCCGAAATATGATCGGAAAACCAGCGGACGGCTTCCTCCAGATTTTCCGCCGTTACCACGCGGTATTCCACCACGTCAAAGCCCTGATCCCGAAGCCAGAGAAATTCTTTTTCGCGGGAATTTTCAAAATCCGCCTCTGCTGCGGATACCAGGGAAAAGGCAAAAAAGTTTACGCTGCGCTTTGCGGTTATCTCGTTGTTTAGCTGACGGACGGAACCGCTGCACAGATTCCGCGGATTTTTATATCTGGCGTCCGCGTCCTCGATCTCCTCGTTAATACGGGCAAACTCTTTGTAGCCGATTACAGCCTCGCCCCGTAGGATCAGCTCGCCCTGATAGGGAATGTGCAGGGGGATATTCCGGAATACTCTGGCATTGTTGGTAATGACCTCGCCTACCTCGCCGTTTCCCCGGGTAACCGCCTTGAAGAGCCGTCCCTCCCGGTAGGTCAGTACAATAGTCAGACCGTCCAGCTTCCAGGAGAGAAGGGTCTTATGGTCTCCCACCCATTCTTTGAGATCCTCAACCTCCTTTGTTTTGTCCAGGGAAAGCATGGGGGTTTCATGCCGCTCCTTGGGGAGATCGCTTAAAACCTCATAGCCTACATGAACCGTAGGACTTCCCGACAGCGTAGTTCCTGTCTCCTTTTCCAGATTTAGAAGCTCATCGTAGAGCTTATCATATTCGTAATTATCCATGATCTCACGGGCTTCCTGGTAATAGGCCCGGCCTGCCCGGTTCAGAAGCTCTACCAGTTCCCGCATTCTCGCCTTTTTTTCATCCATTGCCATTGCTTCCTTTCCTTAAGATCTGTGCATGCCTTCTGCACGTAAAGGTATGCCGGAGGGTGTTTCTATGACCTGTATTTTATCCTGCTGATCCCCTGAGCAGCTCCATGAGTTCTTTTAATTCTTTGTCTGTCACTTTCCGCCATGTTCCGGGGCGCATGCCTTTCAGCTCAATATTCAGAACCCGCACCCGCTTTAAATGAGTCACCTGGTAGCCAAGGGCCTCGCACATGCGCCGGATCTGCCGGTTCAGGCCCTGGGTCAGAATGATACGGAAGCTGCATCTTCCCAGCTTTTCCACCTGGCAGGGTCTTGTCATAGCGTCTAAGAGCACTTCGCCCTTCTCCTCCTTGCGTATGCGCACCCCCTTTGCCATCCGCTCCAGAAAAGCATCCGTTACCGGCTTATGGACGGTAACCAGGTATTCCTTCTCGTGATAATTGACGGAGCGCATCATTTTGTTGACCAGACTTCCGATGTTTGTCATCAGGATCAGTCCTTCGGAATCCTTGTCCAGACGCCCGATGGGGTAAATGCGGACAGGATAGCCTACAAAATCCACGATATTGCGCTTCTCTCTCCGGTCAGTGGTGCAGACAACGCCCTCCGGCTTGTACACGGCCAGAAGCACTTCCTCTTCACGCTCCATTGAGATAAGTTTCTTTCCCACTTTGATTTCCTGATCCGGACGCACGCGCATACCCGTCTCGGCTTTCCTGCCGTCTACGGTGATGCGTCCTTCCTCAATCATTCTGTCCGCTTCACGCCGGGAGCATACGCCGGCCTCGCTTAAGAATTTATTTAAACGGATTTCTTCCATATGATGTGATCCTTTCCTTAATATTGCACATGTTTTCTGTACATGATGGTATACCCGCAGGGTATTTCCTTAAATTGCACACATTTTTTATGCATGATGGTATACCCGCAGGGTGCTTCCTTAAAATTGAGCATATCTTTTGTACATAATGATATATCCACAGGGCATTTCTTCAATTCACGCATATTTTTATGAGGAATGGTTTTAGAATAATACACAGTGGTAATGAACTTAATTATAGAGGATCTTGAGGGGAGTTGCAAGAAAATTGAACACGAATTAAAGCTGGCTTGAATGTGGGATAAAGCATTGCTATTTTCCACAAAAGACGATAAAATAGAAACATAAAAATTTCGCAGGGGATGTGCGGCAAAATGGCAGATGCATTAAAAATATGGCTTTGGTTCTTATCTGTTTTAAATGGGATGCAATGTCTTTTCTTTGATCTTATAAGCTCCCGCTATCCCATTCCCCGGATTTTTTTCTGGCTTCCTGTTCTCCGCCTGGCAGGTATCTACCTGATTCTGTTCAAACGAAAAAAATGCGGCCTCTATATACAATGCATAACGTATATAATTGCCGCCGACCTTTACAGCCTGCTGTTAAATCGAAGCTTCCTTCCGGAACTGCTTCAATCGGCGCCGGTTCTTCTGATTACCTGGCTGTTTATGCGCAAAACCCGGAAATCTTTTGAGTGATAAAAGCAAAGCGTCCCACAGACTTCCATCCCGCAGATTTAATACCCGGAAATCTATAAAAATACCTGCTATACTGCTAAACCTTCTTACATTTGAGATTGTTCTTCATGAGAATTTTTCGGATCTTTGAAGGACTGAGACTCAAAATATCGCCTCTGCCAGAAACATCCTGTTATCCTCCGGAAAAAAGAGAAGAATCAAAAAACTTCCATCCTCCTTCGCCAGCCTTGCCCACGCAAAATCTTTCGTAAAATCCGGCTGATTCTTTTCCTCCGTCTCAAGAGCTTCCGCCACAGCCTGAAATTCCTCTGCCACCGCATCATTCTTCCCGCTTACAAAGGAACAGCCTAATTCTGCAATACTGTCTCCACTGACGTTTTCATAGACGCCATACCGCCTTCCGTCCCCGTGAAAGCTCGGACCGCTATCCGCATGACAGACTTCCTTCCATTCGGAAGAAAATTCAATTTCCCATCTTTTTTCATATCCTGCCGCCGAATCCTTTCCTCCCATCCATCCCATAAGCGCATATCCAAGCCATAAAACCAGCGGAAGCCAAAAAGGAAACGCAGCCACCAGCAATATAAAAATCTGAAATCCGCACTTTTCATTCTTCATAAGCCCTTAACTCTCCTCATACACCGGCTGCCTGTAAAACTAATATCTGCCGCCTTCTTTCCTCTACAGAGGAAGATACTGCCGTGCAATCCGATCCTCCGGATTGGTATCAAAGAGATACAGCACTGTCACAAACATCCACTCCAAAGGCTTCATAAGCAAATAGATGATGTCGGCCGTCAACGGTGTACGGATGTACTTGGAAACGGGATAGCCGTAGGTGTCGTAAAACTTTCGCAGCGCCCGGTGAAAACGGGGTGTGCGCTCCTCCAAAAGCTGCTCAAAGGCATTGGCTACGCAGAGCTGGCGATTTACCATGATCTTACTGCCCCTGCGGATCCCCAGCCTCTGAGGCTTCACCAGCTCCTTATGTCCCTGCAGGGCCACCGTGCACAGATAATGACTGTCAATGACTACTGACGGCGGTGATATCTTTGTTGACAAAGCCCAGTCGCTTGTCTCCGTAAAGGCCCGAATAACGCTGTCCGGCTTCTGGCCGAATAACAGCAGCGCCGCAATGATGACGCAGAGCAGGGGCAGGGACAAGAGTAAGGCATACAAAGCCCAATGCTCACTGGCTGCGAGGATGCGGTTGCAGTCATTGAAAAAACGGCTTTTAACTGGCATATCCCGCTCCCGTACTCTTCGGCTCTGTCCCTTTACCACCTGAATCAAAAGGTTTACGGACAGTAAGATGTAATTAAAGGGAACCAGCATCAGCAAAAGCACATCTCCGGGAAACACATTTCCAAAGGCCGCAACGCCGCCAAACAATTGTATTATCACCAGCAGGTTCACCAGAATACCAAGATAAACGCCGGCCATAGAAAGCACGGCTGCCAGCGGCGGCGCCGTTTCCTTTTTTGACTTTAAGTATGCATAGGAAATAAGACCTGCCAGCATCAGGATCAAGATACTTGGTATATGCGCCCTGGAAAACGGCTCATGAAGAGATGACATATCTTGATTGATCAAAATACTTTCCTCCCAGCCTCTGGGACTCCAAAGTCCGTAGAGCAGCAAGCTGTAGAGGCCCCCTACACCAAAAACCATTGCTTCAAATTTTCCCGTATGCTCCCGGTGAAGGAGCAGGTTCCGGATATTCCAGACGGTGAACAGCGGACCTGGGATCAGCATCAGACCCAGGAACAGAAAAAACAGCAGCGCATAACCCATACTTTTATCCCTCTTTCTTTCAATCTTATTGCCGCGAAAAGCCGATAAAGGCTCCGCACCCGGCAGAGTTTTCCGGCGTCGTTGTCTTTGTTTTTTATCATACCTCCGCCCAATTCATTTGTCAATAAATTTTTATTGTTTTTCAATAAATTATTATCATTATTCAATTGTCAAGGACTATTATTTTTTTTATTTTCCATATACTGCGCATAGAAAAATCACTGCTGGAAATCTTGTTATTAACAAGAAATCGAACAGCAAGGAGGACTTTCGCAGGATGGCATTGAACAAGGTAGAAATATGCGGAGTAAATACGGCTAAGCTCCCTCTTCTGAAGCAGGAGGAAAAGGACGCGCTGTGGGAGCGGATTTCACAGGGGGATAAAGAGGCACGGGAACTGTACATTAAGGGGAATCTTCGGCTTGTTCTAAGTGTAATTAAGCGCTTTTCAGCAAGCAGTGAAAATGTGGACGATCTGTTTCAAATTGGCTGTATCGGGCTGATGAAGGCAATTGACAATTTTGACGATAAACTGGGGGTAAAATTTTCCACTTATGCAGTTCCTATGATCATAGGTGAGATCCGGCGGTATCTGAGAGATAATAATTCCATCCGTGTGAGCCGGTCACTTCGGGATACGGCTTATAAGGCTATCTATGCCAAGGAAGAGCTGATGCGGAAAAATTCCAAGGAGCCTACAATCAGTGAGATTGCTCAGGAAATCGGGATTTCGGATGAGGATATTATTTTTGCGCTGGATGCGATTCAAAGTCCGGTAAGTCTTTATGAGCCGGTTTATACGGAGGGCGGGGATACGCTGTACGTGATGGATCAGATTAGTGATAAGAAGAATAAGGAAGAGCTCTGGGTGGAGGAGCTTTCGCTCTCGGAGGCTATGAAGAAGCTGCCGGAGCGGGAGAATTATATTATTAATCTGCGGTTCTTTCAGGGGAAGACGCAGATGGAGGTGGCGGATGAGATTGGGATTTCGCAGGCGCAGGTGAGCAGGTTGGAAAAGAATGCTTTGAAGAATATGCGGAATTATTTGAAGATTTCTTGATAAATGGATGGGAATGTTCCTATGTATGTGATGCCGCGCCGTACTGCGGCGGCATCCATAAAGTTCCCCTCTGCCGCCGCTTCTCCCTGTCATGCCATGCGCTGACTGCCCCACAGTGTATGATTACTCTGCAAAAGGCATTTAAGGTATATTCGACATGCTCCTTGTATGTTTCTGTGCAATGTATTAACCGATTCGGCAGGCTTTGCTGTTTTACTCATTTTTATACTAGTAAAAATTCATTTTCCTGCTCAATATACTTACAGAACACAAAAATACCGCATATCATTTCCGGAAGAAAATCGTTCATAACTTCTATATTCCAGCCTCCGGTTAATCCCCGGTGAAAAATCTGAATAACTGCTTTGTCAAACTTATCAGATAATATATAATTTTGGGTGTTGCGCATTATTAGCAAATATTCATTTTTGTCAAATACAACTTTTGCATGGTCTACTCTTGGCATACGGCATAAAGGCCAGCCAACTACGGTCGGGTCATCTCCCGCCGCATAGTCCGGATTTGCGACTGCATATTTGTTGCCATTACCGTCAAACAAGATATATTGGCGGCAGCGGACATTCCTCGTTTCATTTGGCGGAACCTCTAAGTTTTCTATATTCGCCTGCATAAGCACGGAACCGTTTACAGAATATATCTTTTTTTCCGAACCTGTTATAGCGCCTTTTATTCGGGCTGCCACTATATCATTAAAATATAAAGTTCCTGCTTTCATTATGTACTTCATATCAGCTCTCCTCATATCAAACAACAGAATACAGCAATACTCCGGCTGCGCCTGCCCCCATCATCACATAAATGGGATTTACTTTCCATTTCCTCAAAACAAAAAAACCAATCGTAAAAATAATAACGGAAATCACGTTGATTCCACTCAAATCAGCAGGCAGAACTCTTTCTCCGTAAAAAGACATGATTACTAACGTAATACCTGCGGAGGCAATCATGGCTACCACTGCAGGGCGAAGACCCGCAAGCGCTCCCTGCACCATTTTTAATCCGCGAAAACGATAATAAATATAGGCCAGCGTCATTACAATCACACAGGACGGGAGAATACAGCCCAAAGTAGCAATAAACGCCCCGGTAATACCTGCAACTTGGATCCCTACAAATGTTGCTGAATTGATGGCAATCGGCCCCGGCGTCATTTCCGCAATCGTCATAATATCTGCGAATTGAGTCATAGTCAGCCACGAGTGCACATCGACAACTTGACTTTGAATCAGCGGCATGGCAGCGTAGCCACCGCCTATACTAAACAACCCAATTTGAAAAAAGCTCCACAGCAATTCAAAATAAATCATGCCCGTCTCCCTTTCCTGTCAAAATACAAAGTATCAACTACACCGATTGCGGCACAGACTAAAATAATCAGTATTATGTTGATTTTCATGAAACGAACAGCAACATAGGATGCAAACAAAACAGCAATCGGAAGAACTCGTTTTTTTTGGAAAATGCTTTTTCCCATTGTAATTACTACATTACAGATTACAGCAGCTACTCCTGCAAGCATACCTGTCATAGCCATGTTGACGATCACATTATCACGAAATGCAGTATAGAAAAAGGAAATGACAGAGATAATGACGAGCGGCGGCAACACCGTTCCCAATACCGTTATCAAAGCCCCAATCACCCCTGCCACATGATACCCTACAAGAATAGACGCATTGACTGCGATTGCGCCGGGTGAGGATTGTGCGATTGCTGTTAAGTCCATCATTTCCTGTTCTTCTATCCAGTGCAGCTCATCAACAAATTTTTTCTGCATTAAGGGTATAATTACAAATCCGCCGCCGAACGTGCAGGCACTTAACTGAAAAGCAGATAAAAATAGCTTTGTAAATGTATTTTGTTTCAATGTGCTTTCCTCCTTATGCACATAAGTATAACACTTGCTTTTTGATAAATGAAATAATACAATTTTATTTATATAATAAGTGAATTGATATAAGGGCGGGATAAAATATGACAATACGGCACTTAAAAATATTCTTATTGGTTTGCAAAAATAATTTCAATACAACAAAGACTGCCGGAGAACTCCACATGACACAGCCCGCAGTAAGTCTTGCTATCAAGGAACTGGAGCAGTATTACGGCGTGGCTCTATTTGACAGAATCGGGAAAAGACTTAAAATCACAGAAGCCGGGCAACGGTTTTGTGAGTATTCCGCCCATATTATTTCCATGTTTGATGATATGGAAAAAGGAATGAAAGACTGGGATTCTTTTGGCGTTATCAGAATTGGGGCAAGCATAACTATTGGCTCTCAGTTTCTCCCTTACTATGCGAAAGCCTTTTACAGCCGTTATCCCGGTACGCAGATAAAAGTAACTATCGAACCATCAGAGCGGTTGGAACAGAAAATTTTGACAAATGAACTGGATTTTGCGCTGATTGAAGGCGTTTCTCATACGCCGGCTTTTGTTTCGGAGGAATATATGGAAGACTATCTGACTGTGATCTGCCCTACAAACAGCAGCTTTTACCCCGGGCAGTTGCTTTCCGTTGAAGAATTTCGTCAACAGAATTTTCTTCTTCGTGAGCATGGAAGCGGCACACGCGATACCTTTGAACGGGTAGTTGAAGCAGCAGGATTTTCTGTTTCCCCTATCTGGGAAGCCACAAGCACCACTGCCCTGGTAAATGCTGTTGTTAACGGGCTTGGAATTGCCATATTGCCACATCGTATGGTAATTGGACCGATAGAACGCGGACTTGTTGTTGCAGTCCATGTAAAAGGACTTAGCTTCAAACGAAAATTTCATATCGTCTACCACAAAGAAAAATTTCTTACTTCATCAGCTAAAGCCTTCATTGAATTGTGTCGAAATTATGAAATGGATTATCCGTTGCCCAAGTATAATGGGTTGTATTAGAGGCGGACTTACTTTAATTCTTCCAGCAAGGCGCCAGTGGTGCGGTTGTATGAGCTTACGGTTCCATTTTCGCGGAGGATGTAAAAGGTTTCTCCTATGAAGGTGCCGCGGGTTCTGTTCCAGGATTCGCTGTCGGTTTGGGTTTTTAGTTTTAGTTTTTGGGTGAAAGCGCCGTTCTCGTAGGAATAGACCAGGTAGTCCTTCCAAAAGCTTCCGCGGCTGCTGCCGTCGGCTTCGAAGCCTATGAGGTTTTCTGCGGTGTCTATGAGGACGGCGCGGTGGTCCCAGAGGGCTTCGCTGTAGTTGTAGTCTTTGAGGTTGAGCTTGGACTGCTCTTTTGGGTCGGCCGGATCGGTGATGTCAAACATGGAAAGCTTCATGCCCTCTTCCCGGCCGGTTTCTTCGTCAACCTCCATTCCGATTCCCAGCAGCAGGTTTTCTCCGTAGAAGTGAAGGTATTCGGAGAAGCCGCTGATTTTCAGCTCGCCCAGGACTTTCGGGTTTTGGGGATCGGAGAGATCCAGGGCGAAAAGGGGATCGGTCTGGCGGAAGGTGACAATGTAGCCGGTGTCTCCTAAGAAGCGGGCGGATTTGATATGCTCGCCTTCTGCCAAGCCTTCGATTTTTCCTTTTATGTTGAGAGCGCGGCCCAGAATGTACAGGGCGTTGGTTTCTTTGCTTTCTCCGTAGTCGTAACCGAGGAGTTCGCCGGTGCGGTCATCGGTTATTTTTTTTGCCTCATATTCCTGAACGGTTGCCGCAATTCGCAGATCGCCCTGGTATTCATCCAGCGAAAAGCTGTTGTCTACGCGGCCCGGAATCTCGCCCTCCGCCTGAGCGTAAAAACGTCCTTTTAAGTAGGAGAAGCGCAGAAGCTTGGTACTGTCAAGGACCGTGCCTTCCTGGTGCGGCTCTTCCTCATAGACGGATTGGTAGTGTGTTACGTAGATGTTTTTCCGGCTTACATAACAGGTGCCGGAGCCGGACAGAACGGCTCGGGTGTCTGCAAATTCCGTGGGATTGGACAGGTCAATGGATACCAGAACCAGGAAGCTGCTTCCGTCTGCGTAGTCAGGACAGTATATTTTGTCTGCGGATATTTTGTTTCCGTCTATGGTTGGGATGTAGGCGTCGTAATCCGCTTCTCCCTCTCCCGGATTTGCCGTGAAGGAGCTGATTCCGTAGAAGTAGCCTTCGGATATGCGGGTGCTCTCGCTGGTTCCGCGGAGGGTGAAGGTTTTCTGCTTTCTGGGGCTGGTTTTGTCCGTTATATCGTAAATGGTGATTTCATGGTAGGAACGCAGAGGTTCGATGCCGCAGACTGCCAAATCTTCCGCATATTCCTTTTTTGCCGCGAAAGCCGGATCAACGGTGTCGTAGGTTTTATTTTCTATGGTAATGATGAAGTTCTTCCAAAGATAAAATTCTTTCAGATCCTCAAAGCCTTCCAGAAAGGCTGTCTCCTTAAGACCGTCCTTAGTATCCAGGATTTGGATGCCCTGCTTTTCTCCGTCCGGCGTACCGTCCTCTTTTTTTGTCTGTTTTCTGGCTATCTGGTACAGGTAGCGGCCATCGTTTTTGATGCGGTCGGCCTCGTCTACTCCGGCTGTTTGTATGTTGGTTTGGCCAAAGGCTGCTTCATCGGCTGCGGCCTCCGTTGTTGCTTGTTTTTGCTCCGATTCCGAAACTGCGGACAGACCGGCAGTATCATAGGCGGCATCTTTTCTTGCGGCGTAGCTTAAAATCTCTTGTTCGGACTGCCAGTTCTCGGACAGGCGGGCGTAAATTTCCTCGTAGGTCATTTCCGTGAAGGTTAATAGCTCCTTCTCTTCTTCCAGGGATTTTGATGGGGCTGTTTTTCCCTGCTGATTCAGCGGATTCATTAATTCCCCTTGGGGGAGAATGGATAGCTCCGCCTCATAGTTGTTTGCGGACAGGAAGCCCAGGGAAGCAACGTGCAGTAAGAGGCCGGCTATCAGGCAAAAGCTGGCCGCGGCAGCCAAGGCCGGGTATAAACGGCCTTTTCGGAAATACTGCTTTCTTTCATGCTCTTTTAGGGTTTCCTGCATCCACTCCGGAGCGAGGCCGGAGGGGATATCCAGTTCTTTGCCTTTTTCATGGATTTTATTTAAAATTTCTTTTTCTCTTTCCATTTCTGCGCCTCCTATTCCAGTTCCGTAATATCCCTCCCAGTACACCTTCACTAAATCAATTTCCAGTCACAGATGCATGTGCCTGTAAATCGATTTGTGCACTGGGACGGATATTACTGATTCCAGTTCTCTATGTAAGCTCCGATTCCAGTTTTTTCAAGGCACGGCGGTACTTGGATCGGACAGTGCTGTGATTTTTGTTAAGCAAGCGGGCGATTTCCTCGCCTTTGTAGCCGCCGAATACAATAAGCGTTACAATCAGGCGTTCTTCTTCCTCCAGTCTTCCAAGAAGCTCCAAAAGCTCTGCCTGGGAGGTGAGGCTTGGCTCGTAGGAGGGTTCGGGTTCCTCTTTTCGGATTCCCCAGAGATTCCGTCTTTTTAAGCTTTTTTTACAGCGGTTTACCAGGATCTTGAATATCCAGGGGCGGAAGGCTTCCTTGTTTTTTAGCCGGTGAAAATGCTCGTAGGCAGAGAGCGCCGTCTCCTGAACTGCGTCCTCGGCATCCTCGGCGTTGCCCATGTAATAATAGGCCAGACGGTACATGTCCTTGTAAACTGCCTGGTACTGCTCCATAAAGCGTTCCATTCCTCCCACCTCACTTGTTCTTGAAATGCATTTCTAATAATATAGAGTCCTTGAGCTGTCAAAATGTTGCAGGGAAAAAGAAATTTGTACATAAATCTTAAAATTTCTTATATGAGGCTATCACAAATCGGGTTCTTATTCAACTGCAAAGGGAAACGCCGCTAACGTTCACATTCCCTTACTTCACCGAAACCTGTCTGTTACAATACATTTGTACTTCTAAAGATGTTGTCAAGGGGGAATGTGAGATTTCAGTCTGCTTTACTTTTAACGACCACACTATTACATGTACATGATTATAAGATATCAATATACTCGCCGGCAAGAGCCTTATTCATACTTCTGACCGCACAGAATTTGCCGCACATGGAGCAACTGTCCTCATGCTCCGGTGCTCTGCTGTCACGAATTGCCTTTGCGGTCTCGGGGTCGATGGAGCATTCCCACTGCTTTTCCCAGTCGAAGGTTCTTCTCGCATCCGCCATTGCATCGTCAAGGTCTCTCGCATGCGGAATCTTCTTTGCGATATCCGCCGCGTGGGCTGCGATGCGTGAGGCAATAATACCCTGCTTTACATCCTCTACATTAGGAAGGGCCAGATGTTCGGCAGGCGTTACATAGCAGAGGAACGCAGCGCCGGAAGCCGCAGCAATCGCTCCGCCAATGGCAGAAGTAATGTGGTCATATCCAGGAGCGATATCGGTAACAATTGGCCCCAAAACATAAAAGGGCGCACCCATGCAAATGGTTTGCTGGAGCTTCATATTTGCCTCAATCTGATCCATCGGCATATGTCCGGGGCCTTCCACCATAACCTGAACGTCCTTTGCCCAGGCGCGTTTGGTCAACTCTCCGAGACGGACAAGTTCTTCGATCTGACACACGTCGCTACCATCCGCAAGACATCCGGGACGGCACGCGTCACCAAGAGAGATCGTTATATCGTACTCACGGCAGATATCCAGGATATCGTCAAAGTATTCATAAAAGGGATTTTCCTCCCCGGTCATGCTCATCCACGCGAAAACAAGAGAGCCGCCGCGGGAAACAATATTTATCTTTCTTTTGTGAGTTCGGATTTGCTCAATCGTTTTCCGGGTAATGCCGCAGTGGAGGGTCACAAAATCCACGCCATCCTCCGCGTGAAGTCGAATGACATCAATAAAATCCCTCGCCGTGAGGGTCGCAAGGTCTCTCTGGTAATGGATTACGCTGTCATATACGGGCACAGTTCCGATCATTGCGGGACATTCGCTGGTGAGCTTCCGGCGGAAGGGCTGGGTGTTGCCGTGGGAGGAGAGATCCATAATGGCCTCCGCGCCCATATCGACCGCCGCCATAACCTTCCGCATTTCAACGTCATAGTCCTTGCAGTCCCGGGACACGCCGAGATTCACGTTGATCTTGGTGCGGAGCATGGAGCCCACACCGTTGGGGTCGATGCAGGTGTGCAGCTTATTGGCGCAGATCACCGCCTGCCCTCTGGCAACGAGATCCCGGATATTCTCCTCTGTCCGGTATTCTTTTTTGGCGACTGCCTTCATTTCCGGGGTAATGATACCCTGCCGCGCCGCATCCATTTGTGTTGTGTAATTTCTCATGTTGTTTCATTTCCTTTCAAATCCGTTTTATGCTTCCTCCGCAAAACGGCTATTCAAATCAAAGTTATGCTGCATTGGCCCCGTGCCTGCGCCCAGGTTAAGCTGGGCCGCAAGCGCACAGGAGATATAGTCCTTGGCCCGCTGTACCGACTGGATGAGATCAAAGCCCTTGGCCAGATTGGAGGTGATGGCGGAGGACAGGGTGCAGCCTGTTCCGTGGGTATTGGGATTGTCAATTCGTTTGCCCTCAAACCAGCGGTATTCACCGTTTATATACAGCAGATCGCTGGCACCGCTGACACTGTGCCCGCCCTTCAGCAGCACCGCGCAGCCGTGGGCCTCGTGGATTGCCTTTGCGGCGTTTATCATATCCTCTTTGCAGGAAATGGACATTCCGGACAGAATTTCCCCTTCGGGAATGTTCGGCGTAACAACGGCGGCGAGGGGGAAAAGCGCATTCATCAGCATAGCGACTGCATCTGTTTTGATAAGGGGCGAGCCGCTGGTAGCCGCCATAACGGGGTCTACTACGATATTTTTTGCCTTGAAATGCCTCAGCCTGCTGGCAATGGCCTGGATCAGCTCCGCCGAAGATACCATGCCGATTTTAACTGCGTCGGGGAAAATATCCTCAAAAACGGCGTCGATCTGATCGATTAAAAACGCAGGTGCTACTTCTTGTATCCCCCGGACGCCGGTGGTGTTCTGCGCCGTCAGCGCCGTGATGGCGCTCATTGCGTAAACACCGTTCATCATCATCGTTTTTATGTCCGCTTGAATGCCAGCGCCTCCGCAGGAATCGCTTCCCGCGATTGATAATGCTGTCCGCATTGTTTTAACTCCTTTTCCGATATTCGCATTATTTTTGTTGAGCGACAGAGAGTGGTGCCCCCGGTCTGCCGCTTTTGCTCACTGTTTTTTCAGCTTCTTTGCAAGGTCAAGCAGGATTTTTGTCTCTGTCTGTGGATCATCCGCCTTCATAATTGCCGACACGACGCAGATTCCAGCGATTCCAATGCCCTCAAGGATATCCACATTGTTTTTATTCAATCCGCCTATAGCGTTTGTGGGAATGGGTACGGCTTTGCAGATTGCGTCCAGCGTTTCAGTAGAGGTCAGAACGGTCTTAACCTTTGTCGTGGTAGGATAGATCGCACCTACTCCAAGATAGTCCGCGCCCTGCTCATAGGCTTCCAGGGCCTGGGAGACGGTCTTTGTCGTTGCGCCGATGATGAACCCGTCACCCAGGATTTTCCTTGCGGCTGCAATGGGCATATCGCTCTGTCCAAGATGGACGCCTTCCGCACCCATAGCAAGGGCAACGTCAATACGGTCGTCGATAATAAGCGGAACATGATATTCCACCGTAAGGTCATGGACGTTCTTGGCAAGGGAGATATATTCTCTTGTGGTCTTATCCTTCTCGCGGAGCTGTAACATGGTCGCGCCGCCCTTCAAGGCTTCTTCCACACGGTATAAAAATTCTTCCTCGGAAAAGCTGGTACTGTCTGTAATAAAATAGAGTGTGGTATCGAAATTTCGCATTGGCATATCCTTTCTACATATAGAGGTAATCGTTCAGGACAGGCTGCAAGCCCTCCCCTTCGATATCTTGATACATTTTCTCAAGACTGCGGCCGTCATTGATTTCAAACTGCTCATCCCCCTGCGGCGCATCGGCTTCCGTTCCGTTATACTTGTTGTCGTGGTCACCGACGCCGGTGGATACGCCGGCCGAGACCTTTGTTGCGGCGATTTTTACAATGCCGTTGCGGAACTGGGCGCTTTCACGGGAAGATACGGTAATGCCTACAAAGGGAAGAAAAATGCGGTAGGCGCAGAGGATTTGACAGAGCTGCTTTTCGTGTACATCCAAAGGATTGATCTGATCGTTATTGATGATGGGGCGCAGCCTCGGGCAGGACAAAGACATCTCCGCGTGGGGATATTTGCGCTGCAAGTAGTAAACGTGCAATGCGCTGGCCAGAGCGTCCTTGCGGAAATCGGACAGGCCAAGCAGGGCGGAGAACGCCACGCCGCGCATACCGCCCATCAGCGCCCGCTCCTGGGCGTCAAACCGGTAGGGCCAGACCCGCTTGTGCCCCAGCAGGTGCAGCGTCTCATACTTATCCGCATCGTAAGTCTCCTGGAACACCGTTACATAGTCCGCGCCGCACTCGTGCAGATAACGGTATTCATCTGTGTTGACCGGATAAATCTCAAGGCCCACCATGCGGAAGTATTTCCGCGCCAGCTTGCAGGCATCTCCGATGTAGGCTACATCGCTTTGACTGCGGCTCTCGCCGGTCAGAATCAGGATTTCCTCCATGCCGCTGTCAGCGATCACCTGCATTTCTTTTTCGATCTGCTCCATGGTCAGCTTCATACGGCTGATGTGGTTATAGCAGTTGAAGCCGCAGTAGACGCAGTAATTTTCGCAGTAATTGGCGATATATAAGGGGGTAAACAGATAAACGGTATTGCCAAAATGTTTACTGGTTTCCAGCCGGGCGCGCTGCGCCATCTGCTCCAGGAAGGGTTCCGCTGCGGGGGAGAGTAGCACCTTGAAATCCTCAATGGAACAGTTCCCGTGCTCTAAAGCCGCTTTTACATCCTTCGCGGTGTATTGTGACGGGTCAAAGGCGTTCACCTGCCCCATTACATTCGCCCGCACGTCCGACTGAATCTGCTCCATCCCCGGCAGATATTCCATGTGGTTCTTTCGGGAAGAAGGATCGGTTTCCAGTCGGTGCTTTTTCTCCAGCGCCGCAGGCGAAAGATGGTCGGAATCCACAAAAAATTGATTTTCCATCTCTCACCCCTCAATCCCGGAGAAATCCGGTCAGCGGGTCGGACGCCGATGCGCCGCGGGTGAGGACTCTGCCCAGCCCCGCGAGATAAGCCTTGCGCCCAGCCTCAATGGCCTGCCGGAAGGCGGACGCCATCACAGGCAGGTTTCCGGCGGTCGCCAGCGCAGTGTTTGCCATAATCGCGGCTGCGCCCATTTCCATTGCCTCGCAGGCCTGGGACGGCCTGCCGATTCCAGCGTCCACGATGATAGGCAAGTTAATCTCATCAATCAGAATCTGGATGAAATCCCTGGTCGCAAGCCCTTTGTTGGAGCCGATGGGAGAAGCGAGAGGCATAATCGCAGCCGCTCCGGCATTCACAAGGTCACGGGCAATGTTGAGATCAGGATACATATAGGGCATGACTACAAAGCCTTCTTTGGCAAGAATCTCGGTGGCCTTAATGGTTTCCTGATTGTCGGGAAGCAGGTACTTCGAGTCCCGCATGATCTCAATCTTGACAAAATTTCCGCAGCCAAGTTCACGGGCAAGCCGGGCAATCCGGACGGCTTCTTCCGCAGTCCTTGCGCCGCTGGTATTGGGGAGCAGCGTAACGCCCTTGGGGATAAAGTCCAGGATATTCTCCTGCTCCTTCGTGTTGGCGCGGCGAACGGCCAGGGTAATCATCTCCGCGCCCGCGTCCTTCACAGCCGCTTCAATGAGTTTCAGAGAATACTTGCCTGAGCCAAGAATAAAACGGGAATGAAATTCGTGGCCACCAATCATAAGTTTGTCGTGATTCATATTGATTTCCTCCTTCAACTTTCAAATTCACCTGCTAAAATCCGCAGAACCATGTGGGCCTGATGCGCCGCGCACAGCATAACACGGGAAGACAGAAGGCTTTCCGCTTCGCTGACCTCGCTCACTTCATCACCACAAAGGTAAAAGCGTTCCATTACTTTTCGCGTCTGAATAAGGTTTGCGCTGTCAATCCCTGCCATGCCGGACGCCGCCACCAGGTATTTCGAGGGCATCTGTTCCAGAACGATATTGACCAGCATTGCCTTGCATTCCGCGTTGTCAAAAGCCTCGCATATGACATCGGCGTCCTTCAGCAGCGCGACCGTATTGGCCTCCGTCATACGAACGGTGTGCGTCTCCAGCTCAATGTACGGGGCAATCTCTTTCAGACAGGCAGTCAAAGCCTCCGTCTTGTATGCGCCCACCTGGGACGCTTTGTACTGCTGGCGGTGCAGATTGCTTACATCCACCTGGTCAAAATCAATTAGAATGAGTTTGCCGATTCCCGCCCTCGCAAGAGATAGCGCAATATTAGAGCCAAGACCGCCAAGGCCGCATACCGCTGCAACAGCGGAGGCAAACTTCTCCTGCAATTTGACGCCTTGCCGTTCCTCCAAAGCCCTTGTCATTTCCTCCTTTGTTGGGATCAGCTCAACCACCTCCTACAAAGCCGACGATCTCAATACGGTCGCCATCGGCCAGCACGGTTTTGCTGTACTGATTTCTCGGCACAATCTCTCCGTTGCGTTCCACCGCGATTCGCTTTGGGTCGTAATCCGTGGCTGCGAGATAGTCGGCCAGGGTCTTGCCTGTGATATCAAGCTCTTTTCCGTTGATTTTTACCATTTCGATCACCTCCGTGCAAAATAAAACGGAAAGCTGCCGATCTGGTAGCTTTCCGTTAAAAACGCTTTGTGACAGGTATCCCTACGTTGGCATTATCCAAATCAGGTTATCGGTCGAAGGTTATACCTTCCTCTCAGCCTGTAACACAAGCTCCCGTCTGTTAAATTGTCAATTGTATTATAGCTTATCCAAATAGATATTGCAAGTGTCTTTGGAAAATTATGATAAGTTTGATTTATATCGACACGAATAATAGTAGTAAGGGCGGCATTAACAGCAGCGGTAGCGGCAAGCAATGCGCCGGTATATACCCGGCGCGTGCTTGTTGGTGGCTGACCGCCCCCAAACCCCTGTA
>OFFX01000260.1_pt1 | contig 46076 bp, 45 predicted proteins | sample 1521511 | NCBI WGS metagenome assembly OFFX01 (sample SAMEA3504125, study PRJEB24116) | mouse gut metagenome | biome: mouse gut; feature: mouse-associated habitat; material: faeces | place: Denmark | collected 2011
GAAATGTTGTACAAAAAACTGCTATAAGCAGGCAGCTTATAAAAATGGGTTATTCTTATAAAAAAAACTCTAAAGGCAGCAGAACAAAATCGTCCTGATGTTCTTAGAGCCAGAATAAATTGGCTTTTTAAGCAAGACTTTCTCCCAACTAACAAAATAGTCTGCCTCGACGAGTCGTCGGCAAAAACGAATATGACTCGTCTATATGGACGTTCAATAACAAATCAAAGATGTTATGGACATTCTCCTGATGGCAGGTGGAAGACAACAACAATGCTTTCTTCCTTAAGAAGTAACGGTGAAACACAATGCATAGTTTATGAGGGTGGAACAACCAAGGAACTTTTTGAAGCATATATAACACAACAACTTTGTCCCACCTTAACAGCTGGTGATGTTGTAATTATGGATAATTTGTCTGCTCACAAAAGCCCACGTATTACAAAATCTATTGAAGAGCGCGGAGCAAATATTTTATACCTACCGCCTTATAGCCCTGATTTAAATCCTATTGAGAAAATGTGGAGTAAAATAAAATCAATCTTGCGACACTTTGAGGCTCGCACGCATGAAGAATTAATTAAAGCTATAAAAATAGCTCTTGAAAAAATTACACCTCTTGATGCAAAAAACTGGTTTAAATCTTGTGGGTATTATTCTTAATGTTACAAGGAAATGCTCTAAGCAAAAAAATTTAAAAGCAGAACAAAGCGAACGAGATAAAAAAAGCCCTCATAGAAGGGCTTTTTTTGCGGAGGTTAGAAATTTTTATTTCCATGCATCGAGCATTTCTTGATAGATTTTGTCAAAATCTGTCACTGCATTTTCAGCACTGATAGAAGATTTTTGTCCGATTTTTCGGATTTTTGTTTCCACAATACCTTTTTCCAAGCTTTTTCCGCCAACAATCAGCTGGAGCGGAACACCGATAAGGTCAGCATCTTTGAATTTTACGCCCGGGCGCTCTTCTCTGTCATCGTAGAGAACGTCAATATTCTTTTTTTGAATATGGGCATAAAGTTCTTCACATTTTGCATTAACCGTTTCATTTTTAGGGTCAAGGTTAATAATGATAACTTCATAGGGGGCAAGCGGAGGAGGGAACATAATACCGTTTTCATCGTAATTTTGTTCTATGCAGGCAGCAACCACACGGGAGACACCAATACCGTAACAGCCCATGATTATGGTATTTTCTTTGCCATTTTCATCAAGATACACAGCGTGCAATGCTTCACTGTATTTAGTGCCTAATTTGAAAATATGTCCGACTTCAATGCCTTTTTTCAGTTCAAGAGGTTTGCCGCAGTGAGGACAGATATCACCTTCTTCAGCATTTCTGATATCAGCATATTTTGTCACACTGCAATCTCTCGTTAAAGATAAATGTAAAACGTGAGTATCGCCTTTGTTTGCCCCGGCAACCCAGTCATTAGCCGTTTGCAGTTCAAAATCGGCAATGACGGTATCAACGCCAAGAAGGGAATGAGGACCGGCAAAACCAACAGGAGCATTTGTCAGCTGCTGTACCTGTTCAGGAGTTGCAAATTCCAGTTCATCAACATTTAAAAGGTTTTTCAATTTTATCAGGTTGAGCTCTCTGTCACCGCGCAAAAGGGCAGCAACGGGTTTTCCGTCAGCCATGAAAAGAAGTGTTTTTAAAATATTTTTCGTGCTTACGTGTAAAAATTCGGCAACTTCTTCCACAGTATGGCTGTTTGGGGTTGCAACTTCTTCCATGGCTTTGCAGGGGCTGTTGTCAATGTTTTGAGGCGGGAGAATAGGGCAGCGCTCAACGTTTGCGGCAAAAGTACATGCCGGCCAATTTGTACAGGCAGCAATGGTATCTTCACCTGTTTCAGCAAGCACCATAAATTCATGGGAGAAATTTCCGCCAATAGCTCCGGAATCTGCTTCTACAGGACGGAAATTAAGTGCCATATTAGAGAAAATTTTATTGTAAGCTTCAAACATGGCTTTATAGCTTTTGTCTGCACCTTCATCATCGCAGTCAAAAGAATACGCATCTTTCATTAAAAATTCACGGCCGCGCATCAGTCCGAAACGAGGACGGATTTCATCACGGAATTTTGTTTGAATTTGGTATAAATTGAGGGGAAGCTGACGATAAGAACGCACTTCACCGCGCAAAAGGTCGGTAATAACTTCTTCATGCGTAGGACCTAAACAGTAATCGCGCTCATGTCTGTCTTTAAAACGCAAAAGTTCTTTACCGTATTTTTGCCATCTTCCTGATTCTTGCCATAAATCAGCCGGTTGTACGGTAGGCATTAAAATTTCCTGTGCTCCGGCATTATTCATTTCCTGACGAATAATGTTTGCCGCCTTATTCAATGCTCTTAAACCAAAAGGCAGCCATGTATATATACCGGAGGTTAATTTTCTAATCATTCCGGCTCTGAGCAAAAGTTTGTGGCTAATAACCTCTGCTTCGGCAGGAGCTTCTTTCAAAGTCGGAATATAAGCAGAACTCCAACGCATAGTATCCTCATTATTTTGTTATAAAGTTATCGTGTTTTAAATTTGTCCAATTCTGACAAAAAGGTTTGTAATAAATTTTCTTCACCTTGTACAGAGTGAATAATCTGTCCTTTTTTAAAAATAACCCCTTTTCCTTTGCCGCCGGCAAGACCGATATCTGCTTCTTTTGCTTCACCGGGACCATTAACCACACACCCCATGACGGCTACTTTCAGCGTATCAGGCAACTCAATCAGTTTTTCTTCCACTTTTTCGGCAAGAGCAATGAGGTTTATTTCTGTCCGTCCGCAAGTAGGGCAGGAAATAAGCTCCGCTCCCATTTGACGGGTGCCTGTCGAGCGTAAAATTTCCTTTGCTACAGCAATTTCTTCTACAGGATTGGCAGTTAGAGACACACGTATGGTATCACCAATTCCCTGCAAAAGCAAGCTGCCAATGCCAAGGGCTGATTTGACGCTTCCGCGGAGGGGTGTTCCTGCTTCTGTAACTCCTAAATGGATAGGATAATCCGTTTTTTCTGATAACAGCATATTGGTTTTTATGGTATCGATAACAGAAGAGGATTTTATGGAAACTTTGATTTGTGTTACTCCCCGTTCCTCCAAATAGGCAGTATGCCGCAGGGCACTTTCAACCAGAGCTTCAGGGCTGGGGTGACCGTATTTTTCGAGTAAATCTTTTTCCACGGAACCGGAATTGACCCCAACCCGAACTGCTGCATCACAGGCAAGGATTTTTTCCGCTAAGATGTCAAGAGGCTTTGTATCAACAATTCCTTTTTCATTTTTTTTCAAAATATTTCCGGGGTTAATCCGCAGTGCAGTAAAACCGGCGTCAAGGGCCATAAGGGCTAGCCTGTAATCAAAGTGGATATCTGCAACAAGGGGAAGAGGGCTTAACGCATTGAGTTCTTGAAGTTTTTGTCCTGTTTCCATATCCGGCACGGCAACGCGCACTATTTCACAGCCTTGTTTTGCCAATGCTTCAATTTGCTCAAGTGTTGCTTTAATATTTTTTGTAGAGGTATTGGTCATGCTTTGGATACGGACAGGATTTCCTCCTCCGACAGCGTATTGACCGATTTTGACGACACGTGTTTTTTTTCTTGGTTCAAACAGTTCAAACATATCAGCGTACCTTTTTTACCTTTTGGAGCATATCAAACGTATAAATACACAAAGCAATCCAGACCACGGGGAACGTAATGTAATCAGAAGATTTGACAGCTTCGTGCGTATAAAAAACCGCCAGCAAAAAGTTGATGCTGGGGCTTAAATAAAGAACAAAACCGAGGGTAGTCATACGGACCGTGACAGTTGCAAACGTAAAAAGAATAAGGGGGATACCCGTGAAGAAAATTGTTCCTGCCAATAAAAGATAATGAGACATATCATATCCGATAATTCCGTACCGGGGCTCTGTAAAATACAGCCACAGACAGCTGAAAGGGAAAATAATCACAGTTTCAGCCAACAAAAGCGAAATAGCATCTGCGTTAATCACTTTATGCAGGAAGCCGTAAACAGCAAAGGTAGAGCCGATAATAAGCCCTAAGTAAGGGATTTCTCCGTAGGAAATAATCCCGTAACTGACGCCGGCAATAACCAGTCCGATAGCAATGATTTGGTTTTTGTTTAAGACATCATTAAAAACTATTCTGCCTAAAGCTATGCTCATAAGCGGGGTAAGATAATAGCCGAGGCTGACTTCAATTGCTTTTTCAGAATTGATGGCATAAATATAAAAACCCCAATTAAGACAAAGGAATATGGTAGCAAAAATGAGAATTTTTAATGTTTTTTTATTTTGAAAAAGGGATATTACCGACTGAAAACGGGAAGTACAATAAACAACAAAGAGTGCAAAGAAAAAAGAAAAAATTAATCGCAGGCTTAAAATACTGACGGGAGAAAGGTAGGATAAAAGCGGCCAAAATAAAACACCTACCCCCCACAAAATCCCGGAAGCAATACACGCCATCAGTCCTTGTTGTTCCCTAGAAAGCATAATTATCCAAAATTAAAGATAATAAAAGCGACCGAAGCCGCTTTTATAAAAGATGATGTGAATGTTGATTTATGCAGGGTCAATACGGGAGAAGTTATTGCCGAGCATAACCTTTACCCTTTGTCCAATTTGAAAATCCACATTATTTCTTTCGATAACGGAAAGGGTAAGCCCTTGGTCAGTTTCAACGATAATTTCCAAAGCATTGCCGTTTACTTGGGAGCCGAGAGCAGCACCGCCGATGAGACCTAAAGCACCGCCTAAAGCCGTTGCAATGGTTCGTCCTGAACCGCTGCCGATAGTACTGCCAAGAGCAGCTCCGGCAATACCGCCAAGAAGTCCGCCGGCTGTTTGTTCAGTTGGGTTATCAATGTTAACTTGGTGAATACTTACAATTTTTCCATAATGGACGTTATATGCCTGCGCCTGCCCGACTGTACCTGTTTGATTGGTCGTAGTACATGCAGAAAACATAAGAACTGACAAAAGCATAACTAAAACACTTAATTTTGTTTTCATGATAACCTCATTATTGTTATATGATGTTAATCTCTGACAGTAATACTATGAGATTTCAAAAAAGTTTTCAAGTCTTTTATTGTGTATGTTCCATAGTGGACAATGGAAGCGACAAGTGCGGCAGAAGCTTTGCCTTTTGTGACAGCTTCCGCTAAATCTTCGGGCTTTCCCGCTCCGCCTGAAGCTATGACAGGAATTTGCACCGCTTCGCAGATTGTTCTGGTTAAATTGATTTCGTAGCCGTTTTTTGTTCCGTCAGCGTCAATGGAATTAACGCAAAGTTCACCGGCCCCCAGCCTTTCACATTCTTTTGCCCACGCTATGGCATCAATACCGCAATAGGTTCTGCCTCCGTGGATAACAATTTCATAGCCGGAAGGGATTTTTTCCGTTTTTTCAACTTGTTTTACGTCCATACCCACAACAATGGCTTGTGAGCCAAAAGCCATGGCTCCCTCTTCGATAAGATGAGGATTTTTAACCGCAGCGGAATTAATGGAAACTTTTTCTGCTCCTGCCAAAAGCACAGCCCGCATATCTTCAACAGAATTGATGCCTCCCCCGACGCTAAAAGGAATAAAAATATTTTTCGCAACTTTTTCAACAACTTCAAGCATGATTCCTCGTTTTTCATGGGACGCAGTAATATCATAAAAAACAATTTCATCTGCTCCTTCTTCATAATATTTTTTGGCTGTTTCAACAGGGTCGCCAATGTCAATATTATTTTTAAATTTAATGCCCTTTGTCAGGCGTCCGTCACGAACGTCAAGACAGGGGATAATTCTTTTGCAAAGATGTGTATTCATAGGAACCCTTATATTTTTCTCTGTTTTTCGCAATAAGCGTTAAAGTTTTTTAAAAGCTGTAAACCTGTTTTTCCGCTTTTTTCAGGATGAAACTGTACAGCCCATAAACCGTCATAGCCAAAAACAGCGGTAAATTCTTCTCCGTAGGCGGAAGTGGCAAGAACAAGATGAGAGTCCTGCGGCTTTGGATAAAAACTATGAACATAATAAACGCTGTCGCCGGTCTGTATATTTTGTAAAAGAGGGCTTTCCCGTTTAATCGTAATAGTGTTCCAGCCCATGTGCGGAATACGTATTTTTTCAGGATTATTATTTTCATCAACACCGTCTGTCCAGTCCGGATTGAATTTTTTACAGGATCCGGCAAGAATGCCAAGGGTTTTGGTATTATTTTCTTCGCTATAATCCAGTAAGATCTGACAGCCTAAACAAATGCCTAAAAGGGGCATTTTTTTTTCAATAAGCTGTTTTAGCAGTTCATCTTGTTTTTGGCTTGTCAGTCTGTCCATGGCTTGCTTTGCTGCACCGACACCGGGAAAAATAACCCCGTCAGCCTGCATCAGCGTCTCGCTTTTATCTGTAATACATGCTTCTATATTGAGAAAATTCAAAGCACGAAGCACACTTGTCTGGTTGCCTGCTTTATAATCAAGAATTGCTATCATAGTTTCCTCAAAAAAATTATCGTGAAGAAAGATTAACCTTGCTAATCTATTAAGTAAAGGATAAAATGTATCGATAATAAAATTTGATAATCACATCTGCATAAACCGGATTATCATATAAGGAGGCTATTGTGCTTGATTTGAAAATTATGCAAAAAGAACCTGAACGTGTTGCAAAAGCACTTTCCGATCGAAACTCTGCACTGAGTATTGACGATTTTTTGAAGCTTGATGCTCGCCGCCGTTCCGCATTATCGGAAGTTGAAGCGCTGAAAAGCAAACGGAATACAGAATCTGCACAAGTAGCAAAAATGAAAAAAGCCGGTGAAGATGCCGGTGCTTTAATGGCTGAACTTGGTAAATTGTCAGATAAAATCAAAGAACTGGATTCTGAAGCGGAAGCAATAAAAGCAGAGCAGGAAGCATTTATGCTGACTGTTCCCAATATTCCCGATGCTTCCGTACCCTATGGTAAAGATGAAAATGATAACGTTGAAGTACACCGTTTTGGCGAACAAACAAAATTCAATTTTCCCATTAAAGACCATGTGGATTTAGGTGCTCCTTTTGGGCTTGATTTTGAACGGGCTTCAAGACTTTCCGGGGCAAGATTTGCTGTATCTATCGGTAAGCTTGCACGTCTTGAACGGGCACTCATGAACTTTTATGTCGATACGCAAACCATGGAATTTGGACATACCGAAGTCAATGTTCCTTTGCTTGTGACCCGCACTACTATGCAGGGAACAGGACAGCTTCCAAAATTTGAAGAGGATTTATTTAAAATTCAGGGCTGGGACCATTATCTTATCCCTACTGCAGAAGTTCCTCTTACCAATTTGCATGCAGGGGAAGTCTTGGACGAGGCGCAGTTGCCGCTTTGGTATACCGCGGCAACTTCCTGTTTTCGTTCCGAAGCCGGTGCATACGGAAAAGATACCCGCGGGCTTATCCGTCAGCATCAATTTACAAAAGTTGAAATGGTGCATTTTTCTCATCCTGATAAGTCATGGGAAGATCTTGAAAAAATGCGCCGTTGTGCGGAAATGCTGCTTGAACGCTTAGAACTGCCTTACAGAACCATTACCTTGTGTACCGGAGATATGGGCTTTAGTTCTGCAAAAACCTATGATGTGGAAGTTTGGATTCCTTCTCAAAATACCTACAGAGAAATTTCTTCTTGTTCCAACTGCACGGATTTTCAGGCCCGCCGAGCCAATATTAAATTCAAACCCAAAGGCGGCGGAAAGGCTGAATATGTACATACTTTGAATGGCTCTGGGCTTCCGACAGGGCGTTCCTTAGTTGCTGTTATGGAAAATTATCAGCAGGAAGACGGTTCTATCAAAGTGCCTGATGTCCTTGTACCCTATATGAACGGTGTCAAAGTAATACGGTAGGAAATCTGGCAGGAAATACGGCAGAGGATGTGCTCATTTTTTTTAGAAAAGGGCAATGCTTAACTTGACTTTTTAATAATAATTATTATCATTAGTAAACCTAATTTTTGGAGGATACGATGAACAAATTGCATGAAGTGTATAAATGTGAACACTGTGGTAATATTGTTGAAATAGTAAGAGCCGGTGCAGCTCCTCTCGTTTGCTGCGGAGAAAAAATGAAACATATGGCAGAAGGCTCAAGTGACGGAGCGAAAGAAAAACATGTTCCCGTTCTTGAAGTAACCCCTCATGGCTATAAAGTTACTGTGGGTTCTGCTCCTCACGCAATGACGGAAGAACACTATATTGAATGGATTGAACTTATTGCTGACGGTGTCAGTTATAAGAAATTCTTGAAACCCGGGGATGAGCCTGCAGCAGAATTTTGCCTTGATGCAAAAAATGTTGTGGCTCGTGAATACTGCAATTTACACGGTCTTTATAAGTCTGTGTAGTTTTATAAAATGGAGAATAAAAACATGAAAAAGTATGTATGTGATGTTTGTGGTTATGAATATGACCCTGCAGCTGGTGATCCAGGCAACGGTGTAGCAGCTGGTACTGCATTTGAAAACTTGGATGGCAGCTGGGTTTGCCCGATTTGCGGTGCTCCTAAATCACAATTTAGCCCTGCATAAGTTTAATAAGAGATTCAATTTCAATTGAATCTCTTATTATTTAATGATTATTTTTTGAGGATATTATGAAAACTGTATTATTGAAAGATGATATTTACTGGGTAGGAGCTGTAGATTTCAATTTACGGAATTTTCACCGTTACAGTCGTTCTCCTGAAGGCTCTACCTATAACGCCTATCTTATAAAAGATAAAAAAAATGTGCTTGTTGATACTGTTGATGAAGAATATTGCGGTGAGCTGCTCAAGCATATTTCAGAAATTATGGATCCGACAGAAATTGACTATATTATATGCAACCACTTGGAAAAAGACCATTCCGGCAGTCTTGAACGTATTGTTGAAGTCTGTAAACCTGAAAAGATTTTTTGCTCTGTCATGGGCGAAAAATCCATGAAAGCACAATTTAATACTGAAGGCTGGCCAATTCATGTTGTCAAAGACGGAGAACGCCTGAATATTGGCAGCCGCAATATTACATTCCTTGAAACCCGTATGCTTCACTGGCCTGACAGCATGGTTTCTTATCTGGAAGAAGATAAAGTTTTATTTTCAAATGACGCTTTTGGACAAAATGTTGCAACCAGCTGCCGTTATGTCGACGAATACGGAAGTGCAAATCTGCTCCAGTCAATGAAAGAATATTATTATAATATTATTCTTCCTTATTCTCCGCTTGTGCTCAGAACTCTTGATAAAATCACCAAGTTAGGCTTGGAATTTGATATGATTGCTCCGGATCACGGGCTTATTTTCAGAACCAAAGAAGATATTAAATTCCTTTTCGACAGCTATGTGGAAATGGCAACACAACCCTATAAACTCCGTGCAATTATTGCTTTTGAATCCTTATGGGGTGCAACAAAGAAAATGGCATATGCCATTGGTGACGGATTAAACAGTGTTGGTATTCCTTATATTATTATTGATGCACAAGAAAACCACTGTTCAATGGTGATGAACGAACTTGCCAATTCTTCCGCGCTGATTTTAGGTTCTCCTACAAGAAATAATATGCCGCTTGTGAATATGCTTGGCGTCATTGCCAATTTGAAAGGTTTAAAACCTAAAAACCTTGTGGGTGCTGCTTTTGGTTCCTACGGCTGGTCAGGAGAATCTGCAAACATCATTAATGATGAACTTGTTGCAATGGGTGTTGAGGTTGTTGCGGAACCTGTAAAAGCGTATTTTGGTCCTAATGAAGAAGAACTTGCTGCCTGCTATGAATTGGGTCAGAAAGTTGGTTTAGCATTGAAAGAAAAAGTTAATGCATAATGTATTCTCCTATCCTTATCTGACTACGGTGAGGGTAGGGGATTTTTTTATACTTTAATGGAGGGATTATGGACGTAGTTCTCCTTTCTCGATTGCAATTTGCTGTTGCTGTATTTTTTCACTTTATTTTTGTGCCGCTGACGCTCGGAATTACAGTTTTACTTGCAATTATGGAAACTGCTTATGTGAGAACCGGTAATGAAATGTACAAACGTATGGTAAAGTTTTGGGGAAAACTTTTTATCATTAACTTTGTTCTTGGTATTGTTACCGGTATTACCTTAGAGTTCCAATTTGGTACAAACTGGTCAAAATACAGCAGCTTTGTGGGTGATATTTTCGGCTCTCTGCTTGCTATTGAAGCTTCAGTTGCCTTTTTCCTTGAGTCAACCTTTGTTGCCGTCTGGATTTTTGGATGGGAAAAAGTAAGCAAAAAAGTGCACTGCACAGCAATTTGGCTTGTTGCGTTTGCAAGTAATATTTCCGCATTATGGATTATTTTAGCCAACGGTTTTATGCAAAATCCGGTGGGCTATACTATCCGTAATGGTCGCGCAGAACTGGAAAATTTCTTCACTGTTCTGACTAACCCTTATGCTTGGGGACAATATTTCCATACTATTTCCAGTTCTTGGCTTTTGGCAGGATTCTTTGTCCTTGGTATTTCTGCATGGCACTTGCTCCGCAAAAATGAAGTGGATCTATTCAAAGCCTCTGTAAAATTTGCGGCGCCTTTTACTCTTGCACTTGCGCTTCTTGTTGCCGTATTTGGTCACCATCAGGGCAATAATGTTGCTGTTTACCAACCTGCAAAACTTGCAGCCATGGAATCCCATTGGGAAACATCAAGCAATGCACCTATTTTTGCACTAGTGTGGCCTGATGAAGAAAACAGCAAAAATGCTGTTGAAGCAATTAAAATTCCGGGCATACTCAGCCTCCTTGCCTTCAATGATTTTAATGCTGAAGTAAAAGGTCTGAATGATTTTGCAAAAGAGGATATTCCCCCGGTACTGACCACATTTTTATCCTTTAGATTTATGGTTGCCATGGGTGGACTTTTCATTCTTTTAGCTTTTTTTGCATGGAAAAAACGCGAAGATTTAGCAAGCAGTCCTTTGCTTTGCAAGGTGCTTATCCATTCCATTCCATTGCCATATATAGCGATTATGGCTGGATGGATGCTTGCAGAAGTAGGCCGTCAGCCATGGATTGTTTATGGGCTTATGCGTACTTCTGATGCTGTATCCCCTGTTCCCTCTTCTTCAGTTGCCATTTCTTTGCTGAGCTTCATTGTGGTGTATACTGCTCTTGGTCTTTTAGATATTTATCTTTTGATTAAATATGCTCGCAAAGGTCCTCAACCTGCTCCCATTGCAGAACAAGCTGATGAAAACGAAGGAGTTGCATAATGAGTATTGAATTCTTACTTGGTGTTTGGTTCTTTTTATGGGCTCTTTTATGGGCTGTGTACTTTATTCTTGACGGCTTTGATCTTGGAGCAGGAACCTTATTGCCATTTATTGCAAAAAATGATGATGAAGTCAGGACTGTCTATAATGCCTCCGGACCTTTCTGGGACGGCAACGAAGTGTGGCTTATTACAGCCGGCGGTGTAACTTTTGCAGCATTTCCCCTTGCTTATGCTGTGATGTTCAGTGCATTGTACGCCCCCTTGCTCATGCTGTTGTTTGCCCTTATTTTCCGTGCTGTAGCGTTTGAGTTCAGAAGCAAAATAGATTGCCCCAAATGGCGAAAACTTTGTGATGTCGTGCTTTTCTTAGGTTCATTTGTACCTGCCTTGTTGCTCGGTGTTGCTTTTGCCAATCTTTTTATGGGTATTCCTATTGACGCAGACGGTATCTATCATGGAAACCTCTTGAAATTGCTCAATCCTTATGGTTTGGCAGGCGGGGTATTCTTTGTATGTATTTTCTGCATGCACGGTGCGTTATGGCTTCGTTTCAAGGCTGAAGGGGAACTTGCAGAACGGGCAAGAAAGACAGCTCACATTATGTGGTACCTTGTCCTTGCTCTTGTCATTGCTTTCCTTGCTTTGACGAATTATTATACCTTTATTTTGGATAATATTGCAAAGTCACCCTTTATCTATGTGTTCCTTGCCCTTGCAGTTATCGCATTGCTCGGTGTCCGTTTCTTCATGGTCAATGGTAAACACCCAATTTCCGCATGGGCATGCAGTGCTTTATTTATCCTTGGTTTAGTGCTTTTTGCCGTGCTTGGAATGTTCCCCAATATCATCATTTCAAGCCTTGACCCGGCGGCAAGTATAACCGTTTACAATGGCGCTTCCAGCCAGCTGACATTGACAATTATGTTCTTTGTTGTGCTCTGCGCAGTGCCAATTGTTATTTGCTATCAAGCATGGGTATATTGGGTATTTTCCCATAAGGTGACGGCTAAGGAATTGGCATCTGACCATGCATATTAATTTTGATACACATTAACAAATAAAAAGCCTTCATACATGTATGAGGGCTTTTTTTGTACGCTTTAGCATAAAAAAACGCTAAGTCGGTGGAATGAAAATCTTTAGATACAAGACTGTCCTCCTTTGCTATACGTTGATGTGCTCGTCAATCATAACCATAGGAGGACAGTGTCGTATGAACGACAGTCAAAGTTTATCTCATATCAAATGAAATTGCAAATATCATATAGTATTTGCTCCAAAATTTCGCTGTAAAGAAATTTATTTGAAAATAAGCACTCCAAATGGATTGTTGCTGACAAATTTAAAGGAGTACACTTTTATATTGATACAAGCAGAAAAAATGGCTCACGTTTTGACACATTTTATGGTATCAGCTGCCAGATTGATAATAAACGCTATGAATAAAACTAAACAAAAGCAAATTAATCGCAGGAAACACATCGAACAAGCAAAACTTGATTTCACCCTTGTTTTCAGTATTATTCATTGAATATTCCCTTCAAATTTTTTATTTAGTCTATCGATAATCTTCTCCCATTCATCAAAACCCCATTTCTTCATCACAATATTCATCATTATAATAGGCTAGTGTTGTTGAAAGGTAGGTATAATCTTCCAGAGCTTCACGGATTATTGCAAAGCGGTTAGCATCAAATTCTTTTTCAAAATAAATGATTTTTTCATATAATTCATCAGGAAGCTCAATAGTCACTCTTCGTACCACTTCTCCCTCAAAATAATCATCATATAGTGCGTCTAATTCAGTGAAAGGTTTTTCTTCATCTGTAGGCAAGCTGGCGATATAATCTTCATAACCTTCATCATCTTCATCTGGAATATATCGAAATCCTAATATACCCTTTGCATAATAAAGATTGCTGTGTTCTTCAAAATGTTCTTTGACTGCATCAGCAATGACTTCATGTACTGATATTAATTCAAGTTGTGCTATAATTTTTAAATCATCGACCATTTTTTCTGAGAGATTAATTTTTAATTTTTTCATAGTCTTCCCTTATGATAGTTGTTAGTTGTTTGTGCTTTTTAGGAATTATCAGTACTTAAAAATTTTGTATGAGTTTACAGCTAGTTATTCTTGTTTGTAAGCTGCTTTTTGAGTTCTATTTGTTCCTGTTCTGTGAGATAAATTTTTTCCAGTTCTTCTAAGTAAAGATTAATCGCTTCCTGAATGTAAAATGTTTTTGAACGGTTAGTACGTTCTGCAATTCTTGCCAATCTTTCATGCATGAGGGGGGAGAGGCGTAAAGAAGTTGAATAGGCTCTTGGGGGTTGATTGTTATTGTCATTTTTATTCATAGCAGCTCCTGAAATGTTTTAGTGTATTTTTGTAAGTACTATTTGTAGTACACTAATATAGTTAAGTCAAGCGTGTTTTGTCATTATTCTGTAACATACTATATTCATAGTGTTAATTTAAAATCGTTATGTAATTCATATTATTTAATGCGTTACAGTTACTCAAAATTTCTGCTAAGTGCTGTAGCTATGATTTCTTGAAAATGACAGGCATTATCTGGTAATAACACTTTCTGCAAGCCATATCACATGGACATTTTCTAGAGAAAAAGTTTGAAAAAGACTTTCAATAAAGACGATGATTTTTATTTAACCTATTGACTTTTTTTATTTCGTGCTAATATTAATAGCATGAGGGAAGATTGAAAAGTCTTCCCTCAAGAACGAATAATAACGACATAGAAAGGAGATATATTATGTTTGGATTAATGCCTATCAATCAAAAAAATCATATAGCAAAAAGAATCAGCGATTTTGACAACTTTTTCGATGCGTTCAGCGATCCGTTTTTCCGTGGAGCTTTAAAACCGCTGCATGAGTTGAATTTTAACTCTAGCTTTAAAGTAGATGTAAAAGATCTCGGTTCTTCTTATGAGCTGACTGCGGAACTGCCGGGTTTCAAGAAAGAGGATATTTCCTTGGATTATGAAAATGGCTATCTCACTATCGCTGCTGAAAGTAATACACAAAAAGAAGAAAAATCTGACAGTGAAAATTATCTGCACCGTGAACGTTATTTTGGCTCTGTTTCACGTTCTTTTTATATCGACGATGTTGACAGTGCAAAAACAAGTGCAGAATTTAGAGATGGCGTATTAAAGGTTGAATTGCCGAAACTTGCAAAAGTAGAAGAAAAAACGAAAAAAATCGCTATCAAGTAAAAGCTTTCGTGCATGACTTTAACAAGTTTGCACGCATATAAAAAATAACCGTCGTTTCAAGCGGCGGTTATTTTTTATCTTTTGTCTGTATAATCAATACGGTGGAACTGTCCGAAAATATCAGATAGTTTCAACTTATTATTTTTATTACTCAATTTTTACTTGTGAGCATAACTGCCAAGAATTACTCGGCAGTTATACATTAAAGTGTTGAACCGTCTAAGGCTTTTTCTTCATATGCACCCATAAAATCAGCAAGTTCAGGGTCAAGCTCGATAACAAGGTCAGGTTCTTCTGCCAGTTGACGAAAGACCGCATTGCCTGCTGCCTCTAAATACTCTTCATGTGTAACATGTCGAAAATCCATAATTAATCTCCTTTGTAAAATAAAATTTTTTCAACCTATAATTACCAAAAGCAATTATAATTTACTACAGTATACGTTAATAATACGCCAAATTCTGACGTCTGTAAAAACAAATTTCAATTTTTTTTTGGACACAAAAAAAGGCGTACAAACTGAATGTCATATACGCCTTGGAAATACTGGTGGAGCTGAGGAGAATTGAACTCCTGACCTCTTGAATGCCATTCAAGCGCTCTCCCAACTGAGCTACAACCCCGAACGAAAATAATTTGCCTAAAAAATTGATATTAGTCAAGTATTTTTTTGATACATATTTTCTATGGCACAAAAGTTTTGTTTTTGAGTTATCTATTTTTAATCATTGAGTAATTTAAGCCAATGCAAGGTGCTTGATACCTGCCTTCGGGGGATTGCCGAACATTTTTTTATATTCACGGCTGAATTGTGTAGGACTTTCGTAGCCCACTTCATAGCTGGCATTGGCAACATCATAATTCCCGGTAAGCATGAGTCTCTGTGCTTCATAGAGTTTTAATTGCTTTTGATACTGCAGAGGGCTTACTTGGGTAATCTTTTTGAAATTGCGGTAAAAAGAGGAAGGAGCCATATTGACGTGCTCAGCCAATTCATCCATATTAATTTTTTCATTAAAACGGTTTTTTATAATAGAAATTGCCTGTGCTATTTGATTTGGACGGGTACCTTTTGTATTGATAATCCGCAGCTGGCTGCCAAGTTCCCCCGTAAGCAGGCAGTAATAAATTTCTTTAATAATAATGGGAGAGAGGATTTTTTGTTCATGCTCAGGCTTTTCCAGAAGCTGTGCCAAACGATAAAAGGAATCAAGCAATTCTGCGTCAGTATCGGCAATGGCAAGGGATTTTTCTTCATTGTCTGAAGCGTTATTGGGTGACTTTGGCAAATCGGTTTCAAGAATAAGGTTTGAAATAATAGAAGAATTGAGTTCAAGAATAAGCACAACAAAGGGTTCTTCGGCACTTGCCTCAGCAACTCTGCTTGAAACAGGGATATCCGTGCAGGAAACGACATATTGTCCCCTTGTATACTTAATATATGTTCATTACCATAAAATAAATGCTTCAAACCCTGCACAACAAGGATACAGCTTGGCTCATAAAAACATTTCAGAAAATCCGTTGTATGGATACGTTTTACAATTCTGACCCCGGAAGTTGCCCAGATCAGGAATATTTCTTAAAATAATATTACGGATAACAGTATACTTTTCTTCCATATTGATTCCCTTCGGATATAATTTTACTCATTTCGTAACAGATAGCATTAATTTGTTATTTTTTCAATCTCACAAAAGTATTTTTTCTTATTTTGGACAGTATATGTATAAATATTTTTTGTATTCCACTGAAATGTATCCGTATTAAATTTTGATGCATTAATTTTTTCTAGGGTAAGAAAAATAATTGCACCATTTTCATTTTGTGAGGCTAAATAGGGTGCAACAAAATCAAGCATTTTTTCATAGGGCATGAAGGCACGGCTGATAATCAGCTTTGCTTTTTTTCCTGCCATAAAGTTTTCAGCACGGTCTCTGCAAACAAAAGTGTTTTCCAGTCCCAGTTTGGTACAAACCATATTCAGGAAAAGAGCACGTTTTTCCCGTGCTTCAACAAGGGTATAGGTACCTTGATTCCAAAGGATACGCAAGGGAATACCCGGAAGTCCCGCTCCTGCCCCCAAGTCCCAGACGGAAAAACGATGTTCATTTTCATGATATTGAAAAGAATAGAGCTTTTCATTTTGCATATTGAACGGAAGCGTGGACGGAGCAAAAAATGGGTGGGAATAGAGGTATTTTGCAAGGTGCAAACTGTCCACAATAAGCTCTGCTATAATATCTTCCCAAGTTGATTTACCGACTAAATTCATGGACAAATTCCATTTTTGCAAAAGAAATACATATTCATAAAGGGCAGAAAGCTGCGGCATAGTCAGGGAAAATCCAAGCTTTAAACAAAGCTCGTTGATACTGTCAACGCTGAGCTTTTGTGTTGCCCGTTGGACTTTAAAGATATTTTTTGAGCTTTTTTTGACGCTGTAAATTGGTTTATAAGGATTGGGCTTTGGCATATTATAAAAAGCTGTTATAGGTGCTTACAATAAAGTCTACACATTTCTGGTGTTCTTCTTTTCCGTTATTGCTTATAATTTCAAGGGGTTCTCCAAAGGTTATGCGGATTGGAATATTGGGATTGATGGGACCAAAATCCTTGGTAATGGAGCTTGTTCCCCAAGCTTTCGTATTGAGGGCAACAGGGATAATCGGAGCATTCGCTTTTTTTGCCAGTTTGACACCGAGGGAGCTGAAATCTTCCGCTTTGACTTCCGGTTTTCGTGTGCCTTGGGGAAAAATGATGATAGATTCCCCATTTGCCAATTTTTTTTGTCCTTCTTCAAGAACAACAGCCAAGTCATGACGGGGGTTGGTTCTTGTAACCACAATGGGATTTTCAGCTTTCAGCACCGGACCGAGCATAGGGTATTTCAAAAGAGATTCTTTGACGACAAAGGTATGGTTGCAGACAGGCTGAATAATACCGGGGAGGAAAAAAGTTTCAAGGGTACTCATGTGGTTTGCCACAAAAACACAAGGTTTATTGAGGGTTGTGATATTTTCATGCCCTTCGATAATGATATCAGCACCAATGCTTTCCATAGCTCGCCCTACCAAGACACTGTCATAAACCCAGCGTTCATTGGAATATTGACCGGCCAGAGCAACACGGGAAGCGTCATAGACAATTTTTAATAATTTTCCATAAAAAACAGCTGTAGCAAAAGCACGTTTTTTATTTTTTTTATGATAATTTTGTGCATATTGGTAAATCATTTCCATAGTAAAATCCCCATAACAGAATGATATAATATTATTTTTTTGTTACACGTTTCCAGCTGAGGTAAAGATTTTTTTCTTCTCCATTTTGTTTTGGAAAATAATATTCTTTATTCACAACCGTCTCAGGCAGATATTCTTGTTCAATATAACCGCTGGGGGCATCGTGAGGGTATAAATACCCTTTTTTATAGCCCCATTCTTTTTGCAGTTTAGTAGAAGCATTCCTTAAATGCAAGGGAACAGGCTGCATGCCGTTTTTACGAATTTCCTGACACACATTATGATAGGCAGTATAGGTGCTGTTGCTTTTGGGGGCAAGGGCAAGATAGACAACAGTTTCAGAAAGGGGAATAACCCCTTCCGGCATGCCGATAAATTCAACAGCCTGCTGACAGGCAACAGCTTGCCCAAGAGCCTTTGGATCAGCAAGTCCAATATCTTCTGAAGCAGAAATAATGAGCCTTCGGCAAATAAAGCGGGGGTCTTCGCCTCCCTCCAGCAGACTTGCCAAATAATACAAAGCGGCATTGGGATCACTGCCGCGAATGGATTTTATCAGCGCTGACGCCAATTCATAATGGCTGTCACCATTTTTATCGTGTCTGGCAATAACTTTGGGCAGAGCTTTTTGAGCCTGTTCCAGATTTTGTTTTTCTTTTGGCAAAGAAAAAACATATTCCACAAGGTTGAAGAGGGTGCGCGCATCTCCGGAACTTGCAGAGCATAAAAAATCGATTAACGCTTCATCAAGATTAATACCTTTTTTGTCGCATGCTGATAATGCTAATTTTTTAAGGTTTTCTTTATGTAAAGGATTAAGCTTTAAAACGTGCAGACGGGATAAGAGTTGTCTTGTGACAGAAAAAGAGGGATTTTCTGTGGTTGTGGCAATAAGGGTTATTTCTCCGCTTTCAAGGATTGGCAGGAAAAAATCCTGCTGTGCTTTTGAGAATCTGTGCAGTTCGTCCAAAATGAGGATATCAATGCCTTGCAGCAGCTTGCGCAATTGCTGTAAACCGACTTCAGGAGCAGAAAGCCGCAGGGTATGCTTTGAGTGGTGATTTGCCAGAATAAGGGCAAGGGAGGATTTTCCGCAGCCGGGAGGACCAAAAAGCAAAAGACTGGGCAAACGCGGAGAATGAAAGAGCGTTTGGAGCTGTTCTGAAAGGTGTTCTTGTCCTACGTACTCGCTTAAATCAAGGGGACGCAGTTCTTCCGGCAAAGGTTTTAGTGTTTCTTTTGCTGTTTGTTCCACCAATGAAGTCCAAGCACCATGACTGCTGCTGTTTCCCATCGTAAAATCCTGTCTCCGATCGTATATGTTTTAAAACCTGCATTTTTAAACAGTTCCACTTCTTGGGGGCTAAAGCCACCCTCAGGACCTATCACACAAATGGTATTGCCGCTGAGCCCCAGTTCTTTTTCTGATAAAAAAGCGTCATGGGCATAATCACTTTCTACAAGAAGCTGTTTATGGTCAAAGTTTTTTGATTTTTCAATAAGTTCCTGCACTCCCTGTGTAACAGAACATAGTTCGGGCAGATAAGGATTACGGCATTGTTTTGCCCCTGCAATAAGCTGTTCCTGCCATGAGGCTTTTATGTCTTGAGGCACAGGAAACTGGCTTCGCTCTGCCTGCCAAAACCAAAGGGCATGAGCTTCCAGTTCAACACTTTTTTCCAGCATAAAACCGCGGCGTGCAGCTTTTCCCCACCCCAAGGCAAGAGTAATTTTTGCCGTATCTTCCGGATATATTTTTTCGGAACAAAGGGTTAACTTTGCCTCTTTCTTCGTTATGGTCTGGATTAAACAAATTGCTTCTTTGCCTTTTCCGTCAAGAAGGGTGATTTGTTCATCTTCTTTTAAACGGAGGACTTTTGATAAATGGTGAAATTCACTTCCTGTTAAAATTAAATCCTGCCAATTATTCGGTTCTAAATAAAATGCATGCATAATTAAAACCCGCTGTAAAATTCCTGTGATTTTGTATGTGACTTTTGAATGCTTACAATTTCATCACGCACAGCAATAAGCTTTCCATAATTTTTTTTGATTTCCAGTCCTCTTGCTGTGAGTTGGTTTTCTGACTTTTCAATATAATTTCGCAATAAATACCGATTATTTAAAATCCTGTCTATTTCATACAGAGTGCTTTCAATAATAGTTTCAAAATAATGGATACTTTCTAAACGAAGTTCTTTGGCTATATTGAGCGCTTCAGTAATCATTTGTTCGTAATTAAGGGTTTTGTCTTTATATTTTCTGGTACTGATTTCTTCCAGCACACGGACTTTTCTTGCTTGTAAAATAAAACTGTATTTGTTTAAATTTTCTTGGACAAGTTCACGAAGTTCTGATGAATCATCAGCATTTAATTTTGTGAGATACGCCTCAAGAATTTTACTTAAATCGAGGAAAAATTCGTCACTGTAACTGATAATCCTGCGTTGATGCTTGGAAAGCCATGTATAAAGAAATTTCAGGCGTTTTTCTTCCGTATCGGTATTTTCGATAAGTTCTGTTTTCTTATAAATAACAGTACCGTAATATTCACCGCGGATAATATCGTTGAGACGGATAATAAGATTGGTGGAGGAACGAAGGACATTGATATTGGTAATGGACTTTCCGGTCAGAGGATGGATAATTTCGTGGGACATAATGGAAAGTGCTCTGTCCTGTCGAACGTTTCCTTTATTGAATGCGTGTTGTTTATAGAGCGTTCTGAGAATGATAACACGTTTTTTCTCGTCCACAAATGCATTGTGTTCTTTAATTTCATTGATAATCTCTGCCTGTTCTTTATCAATGCTGACAAGGGTTATTTTTTCAACAGAAGGATACCGTGAATGGAGATGATCGTTCCAGATGGTTGTAATAACTCTGTCAGATTGTCCCAGCACGCGGATAAGGAAATTTTCTCCGGCTTTATGCAAACGTCTTGAAAAGAGTGCGGCGGAGGTTCTTCGTTCCGAGGCAATAGGAAAGCCATAGAGTTCCATAAGATATTGCATGACAAAGTTTCTGTTGCGTTGGTACAACTCATCATTTCCCATTTGAAATTTGCCGATGCGAAGTCCAAAGCGTTTAATTTCACCGTTCATATCAGAAGGGAATGAAGCAAACACTCCTGAGAGTTGGTAATTTCCATAAAAACTTTTGCTCAGAACGTGGGCTCTATCCATTTCAATGAGATAGGGAAGGAGCTGCGGATAAAGATCCAAAACAGTAATATCCTGCCGCTGAAATTTCTTTTTAAATTCTTCATGCAAATTTCTTGGCATTTTAGAAAGCATGGTATGGTTATTGATTTGCGTTACATTGCTTTCCAGAGGGCAGCAGGGTCCTTTTGAAAAGGATAAAATTTCTGAAACAGGGTGCAGTGAGTCATATTGGAAAACTTCCTGAAAAGAGGAGAGTTTTCTGTCAAGCACAAGCATGGAAAAACCGGGCAGGTTATGGTATTCATAGCTGTCAGATTCAAAAGAAGGCAAAAGGGAACGGATATCAATAAGGGGATAATTTTTATTTTCAAAATAAGGCTTGAGCAATGCTTCGCGAATATGAACAAAATCAAGAAACTCTTTAAGCTCACAAAGGGCAGTAATGGAAATGAATTTAAAAGCATCAGACTTATTGTCAAAATTCCATTTTGATTGCGTAAAAGCTTCCGAGTAATGTTTCATTCTTTCATATCCTTATGAAATATAACTATCTTACTTTGGTAAATTTATCCAGTCAAATTTTCAAAATTTTGAAAATTTTTTTCCGTATTTTTTTATTGCATAAGAGAGGTTAAATTTGTTATATTTATTGGATTGAAAGAAAGGGCATACCAATGGAAAATTCAAATAATTTTTTTGAAAAAAATAATATTATTGATAATTTTTTAGCGTTGACAGCAAGCACTTTTGACGCACATTCTGCTTTACTCTTTATGCCGGAAAGCGAAAACAGCCCCGCAAAACTTATTTCTTTTTTTAGCATGAGTGAAAAATCCATTCAGCAGGGAGTGCAAATTTCGCAGGGCAAAGGCTTAGTCGGCTGGATTTTAAAAAATAAACAACCGCTTCTTTATCAGATTCCTGAAGAAAATAGAGCAAACCTTGGGTATTATTCTGACGAAACGGAAGATTCCATACATTCTTTTATGGGGACATTCGTATCCGGTAATGGCGCCCTGTGCTTAGACAGCAAAAAGCATAATTTTTTTTCTGATAATCAGCAAAAACTCCTTGATTTGTATGGAAAACTTTTACCCCAGCTTTTTGCCATTGTCCAAAAAAGTTTTCAGGCAACAACTGTTGAGCAGTATTTTCAATTATTAGAGCATGTTGCTGATCTTAAAAAGAATTATAACGGCTGGTCACCATACTTGCGGAAACTTTTGCAGCTGCTTTCTGTTTCTCTTGGGTTTGAATATGTTGCTTTTACCTCTTTATCTGAAAAAAAAGAACATTATTATATAGACGGAGAGTATCCCAGCATTACGGCAAAAAAAGAATTTTCATTCAGCGGAGGTCTTGTTGGCTGGGTTTATAAAAATGAAGAAATTATCCAAAATGACGGCAAGGATGCTGTCAGGAATTTGCCGCTTTATGCTAAAAATGATGATTTGCCCGTTTTTCCCGCTACAGTCTGTATTCCTGTCAGGGTGGAAAAAAATATTGCGGCTGTCCTCTGTTTAGCCTCATCAAGCCCAAAAGAATTTAACAGTGATTTTAAAATTATTACACGGGTAATCAGCGAAGATTTAGCCCAATTTCTGGAAATTGTCGCTCTTCGGTATCGTGTGCAGAAATATAAAAATAAATAGATAGACTGCAGAACAATTAAATCCGCATTAAAATTTGTGATAGAAATATTTATCACAGTGCAGGGTAATTTTAAAACAGACTATGGATAAATTCAATAGCTGAAGCAACAAAAGGATTTTTTGTGAAATAAAGGTAGAAACAGACAGCTACAAAAAAGAGAAAGGTAAAAACCTGTTCGGAACAGCCATTTGTTTTTACAAGTTTAACAGCAATTTTTTTATTGGGATTGAGAAAAAGCGGAACCCCTTTTATTGTAAGCATATCCGTAAAAATATGAGAAAAAATACCAAGAAAAAATGCATAGCAAATTTCTTTGTACTGCAGTATTTCTTTGCTGTATTTTTGCAGCAGCGGAAAAATAAAGTAGCAAATACACCATAAGAGCAAGGCATACCATATCCATGCATGACTGTGTTTTCTGTGAATCCGATTAAAATCAAAACCAATTTTTGTCAGAAAAAAGTCAATACTGTCCGGTATGGTTGAACCAAAATAACTGGCAGCAATTCCTAATAAATCAAATTTACACGCGGCTGCTGCACCAACAGCAAAAACCCTGTGGGAAAACCAGTTCATATTTTAAACTTTTGTTCTTAAATAGGCAACAATACAGCTTGCAGCAAGGGACATAACAAACCAAAAGACAAGCGCTTTTCCCGTTGTTGGCTTTTTCATAAAAAATGCTGTATATTGGGGAAGAATAAGGCTGCATAAAGCAATAAAAGTACTTGATACTGCAAGAATAATGAAGAAAAGCATTAAATTTTCCATACTCATCCTTTCCTTGTAATCATTTAGTTCGGTGGTGTAATTTCAAGTTTTACTTGACATTTGGACTAATAGCAATTAACTAAATAAATTATCATGGCTGATTTTATTTTTACTGCGTGCAAAGTATAGTCAAATTATTTTTTTTTGCAAGTTGTAAGATAGGATTAAAATTTTGGAGTAGATAGATAATGATTAGAGAATTGATTGTTATTGATGAAGAAAAATGCAATGGATGCGGACTTTGTGTCAGTGCCTGTCATGAATCAGCCCTTGTCATTGAAAATAAGAAAGCAAAACTTATACGTGATGATTATTGTGACGGGCTGGGAAATTGTTTGCCTGCCTGTCCTCAGAATGCAATCAGCTTTGTTGAAAGAGAAGCATTGCCCTATAATGGAAGAAATAAACATAACCAAAAATCCTGCGTCAAATCTGATATAAATTTCAATAGCATAAAAGAATTGCAGGACAAAATTTTAAATCCTTCACAAATATATTCAAAACTCACGCAATGGCCTTTAAAAATGCATTTGGTTCCTGTAAATGCATTTTTAAAAAATGCAGATTTACTGATTGCTGCAGACTGTTCTGCTTTTGCCTATGGAAATTTCCATCATGAATTTATCCAAGGGAGAATCGTACTTATCTTTTGCCCTCAACTTAATGATAGTGATTATTCTGATAAATTAGCAGAAATAATACAATATAATTCCACAAAAAAAATTATTGTCACCCAAATGTCTTTTCACTGCTGTACCGGTATTGAAGATATGGTAAAAAAAGCTATTGAAGACAGCGGCATGGATGTGTTGCTGATTGTAAAAACCTTTTCCAGTGATGGAAGAATTGTTTAAGGAGCATCTGTTTCTCTCTATTGAGCAAAGGCTATACCATGCAGCACTCCCTTGAGTTTCGGTCTTTTTTGCTTTTTTTAGCATTTGTTAGCTTATTGTTTTTTCTCTTGTTAATGCCTTTTTCAGGGGCGATTTTTTGGGCAATAGCGTTGGCGATTATTTTTGCTCCGCTGCAAAAGTATTTTGTTAACCATGTTAAATGGAAAAACCTTGCAACGCTTTGTACGCTTGGCTGCTGTGCACTGATTGTGGTTTTGCCTTTTTTATTTATTATCAGTTCCGTTATTGGTGAATGTGTTAAAATTTATACAGCTTTAAATTCCGGTTCAACAAATTTAACCCAATACCTTGATGAAATCCAAAAAGCATATCCTTTTATACAGGATATGCTGAAGCAATTAAATATTGAACCCGGACTCATCACACAAAAAATCAGTGAATATGCTTTAAAAATCAGCGGATATATTGCAGCACAAACAGTACATATCGGGCAGGGAACTATCTCCTTTATTGTTCAGATTTGTATCATGCTTTATATTGCCTTCTTTATGATGCGGGACAGCAAATCACTTATTGCCAAACTGCATAAAGCACTGCCTTTAGGACACAAAAGAGAACAATTGCTTTTTGCAAAATTTTCGGAAGTTACCCGTGCAACGATAAAGGGCAGTTTGGTTATTGCCATTGTGCAGGGATTTATCGGAGGACTTGTTTTTTATTTTTTAAATGTCAGCTCTGCGTTATTGTGGGGCGTTGTCATGACGTTTTTTTCCCTTATTCCCATGGTTGGAGCAAGCATTGTATGGCTTCCTGTCTGTGTTTATTTTTTTGCTGTTGGTGAAACAATGAATGCGTGTATTCTGCTCTTTTTCGGAGCTGTTGTCATCGGACTTATGGATAATATTTTACGTCCTGTTTTGGTTGGACGGGATACAAAGCTTCCCGACTATGTGATATTGCTTTCTACACTTGGAGGTTTTAGCCTGTTCGGCATGAACGGATTTGTGGTGGGACCGCTTGTGGCAACACTTTTTATTGCCAGCTGGGAAATTTTCACGTTGGAATTTAACGATGATGATTATGAAGAACAGGAAACAGAAAGCAAATAAAATAGGTTTTAGTTTTTTTACAAAAAGAAAAAGCCCCATAACGGGGCTTATTTTTCTTGTATGGTTATTGTTATTAACCTTTTAAATAATTAATTGCATTTTCAAAAATGACAGTTCCCAAGGTAGTTACTTTTTTATCGCGGCTGTTTGCCCAATGGGGATGATTAGTCACATGGTTAAATGCTTCCGGGTGGGGCATAAGTCCCAGCACATGTCCGGTGGGGTCAGTCAAGCCTGCAATGCCTTTAGGAGAACCATTTGGATTATAAGGATATTCTTCCGTTACTTTGTCTGTGTTTGGGTTTGTATATTGCAGGCAAATTAAATTTTCCTGTTCTAAGCGATGAAGGGTTGCTTCATCAGGGGTAACAATACGTCCTTCACCATGACGGACCGGTACTTGGATAAAATCAATGCCTTTTGTGAAAATGCAAGGGCTGTTTGGATTAGCTTTTAATTGTACCCATCTGTCTTCATAGCGGGCAGAAAGGTTGTGCGTTAAAGAAACCTGACGTTCAAAACGTTTATTATCAAGACTTGGTAAAATACCGAGTTTGACAAGAAGTTGGAAACCGTTGCAAATTCCCATTATCAGTTTTCCGTCATCTAAGAATTTATTTAAATGGTCAAGAAGGGGTTTTTCTTCGTTATCTTTTAAATACAGCCAGCGTTGGGCGGCAGCATGGGCGGCTCCTAAATCATCACCGTCTAAAAAACCGCCGGGAAAAAGCAAGAATTGATAGTCATTTAATTTTACTGCACCGGAAACAATATCGGAAAAGTGCACAATTTCTGCTGCATCAGCGCCGGCTTGACGAACAGCGTATGCAGTTTCTTTATGTGAATTGGTGCCATAACCCGTTAAAACAAGTGCTTTTACAGTTGCCATTTTAACTCCATTTCTTATTTTAGGTAAAACTATTTGTTTTAATTTATATTTTTTTTGTAAAAATATTTCTTTCCTTCTTTCCAAAATATAGTATAGTAGCGAAATAAATAAAGGTCAATGCGTGACAAAAAGAAAAATTTTTGTTAGCTTTTACCAAGATTATAAAGCATAAAAACTTTAATTGAGGTCAGCATGAAAACCAAGTTTATTTTTGTAACAGGCGGTGTTTTATCTTCCTTAGGGAAAGGGCTTGCAGCCGCTTCATTAGGCGCACTGCTTAAAGCAAGAGGACTTAAAGTTACTATCCAAAAACTTGATCCATATATTAACGTAGACCCCGGAACCATGAACCCTTTTCAGCATGGTGAAGTTTATGTTACTGATGATGGAGCTGAAACAGACCTTGATTTAGGTCATTATGAACGTTATCTTGGTGTATCCTTATCAAAAAAGAACAGCACTTCTGCCGGTCGTATTTATTATACCGTATTAAATAAGGAACGCCGCGGTGATTATCTGGGCGGAACCGTACAGGTTATTCCCCACATTACTGATGAAATCAAACGCACAATGCTAAGCTTAGCAGCTGATGTCAGTCCTGAAGAGGCTCCCGATGTTGCGATTATTGAAATTGGCGGTACAGTTGGTGATATTGAAAGTTTGCCTTTTCTTGAAGCTATGCGTCAGCTCCGTTCCGAACTTGGCAGAAATAATTGTTTGAATATTCATTTAACCCTTGTTCCGTATCTTCGGGCAGCAGGGGAATATAAAACTAAGCCTACACAGCACAGTGTAAAAGAACTTCTTTCCATTGGCGTGCAGCCTGATATTGTTCTTTGTCGCTGTGAGGAGGCTATTCCTACCGAATTAAAACGGAAGATTTCCCTTTTCTGTAATGTGGAAGAAGGGGCGGTGTTTTCCTCAGTTGATGTAAAAAATGTCTATGAAGTACCGTTAAAATTTTATGAAGAAGGCTTTGATCAAAAAGTTGTGATTATGCTGCAATTAAATGCAGGCAATCCAAAGCTTGATTCTTGGCGTAAATTAATTGATGATTTTAATCATCCGCAGCATACTGTAATCATCGGCATTGTTGGAAAATATGTAGATTTAAAAGAAGCCTACAAAAGTCTTCACGAGGCACTCGTCCATGCAGGCGTTGCCAATCGTGCCACGGTCTTACTCCGTTATGTCAACTCAGAAGAAATTACCAAAGATAATGTTGTAAAAATGCTTGAAGGCTGTAACGGTATTCTTGTTCCCGGTGGTTTTGGCTATCGGGGAGTGGAAGGAAAAATTGCAGCAATTCAATATGCCCGTGAAAACAAAATCCCCTTCTTTGGCATTTGCTTGGGCATGCAATGTGCGGTTATGGAATTTGCCCGTCATGTAGGAGGCATCAGCGACGCTAATTCTGAAGAATTTATGCCGGAATGCAAAAATAACGTTATTTATCTTATTAAAGAATGGTTTGACTTTAGAACCAATAAGCGGGAAGTTCGCGATGGCAGCAGTGATAAGGGAGGAACCATGCGCCTTGGAGCATATCCCTGCGTACTGAAAGAAGGCAGTAAAGCCTATGCAGCATATATGACTCCTGAAATCTTCGAAAGACACAGGCACCGCTATGAATTTAACAATAAATTTAAAGAAGTGCTTGAAGAAAAAGGGCTTGTTTTCAGCGGAACATCTCCGGACAGTGAACTGATGGAAATTATCGAAATTGCGGATCATCCTTGGTTTGTTGGCTGCCAATTCCACCCGGAATTTAAATCCAATCCCATGAAAGCTCACCCCTTATTCCGCGATTTTATCGCTGCATCTATTAAAAACAAGTAACACATTTAATAACTGATAACCAATATGGTCCCTCATGTTATGGGGGACTTTTTTATAGGTAACTAGAGCATCTCCGGAAATAGTTGCAACAAATTTTATAAAAAAGTTTAAAAAGTTTTGTAAAGGGGTGCAGGGGAAGAAACTTTTTCAAAAGTTTTTCCCCTGCATAGAAAAGTTGCAAGATTTATTGGAAATGCTCTAATACCTCTCATTGCTTTTTGTATTTCATAGAAACAAGATTGCTTTTTGTAATTGAAAGAATTTATTTGTTTATCAGCCTCTTTCCATAACAAAGCCTTATTAAATAAAAAAAGCCCCGCATAGAAAGGGCTTTTTTCTCATTCATTTAAATATAATTACTTATCATTATTTATCAATACCAAGGGCGGCGCCTTCGTCTACAACCCATATCAAATCACCGCCGGAAGGACGCACAAACTGGGCTGGAAGAACTGGCTCACTTAATAAATTGAGGGATTTGCTCAAAGCGTCATGTTTTTCTTTGCCTGTTACCATAAATAAACAGCAGCGGGCATTATTGAGAACCGGCAAGGTCAAGGTTATTCTGTCAGAACTTTTGCTGCGGACATATTGGTCAATAACAATACGTTCTCTTTCGTGCATTGCGTATTCATTGGGGAAGAGAGAGGCAGTATGCCCGTCGGAACCAAGCCCTAATAAAATACAGTCAAATTTAGGAAATTCTCCCGGTTCTAAACGGAAATGTTCCCGGATAGTTTTCTCATAGGCAAGCGCTGCGTCAACCGGATTTGCTTCCCCTTTTATTCTGTAATAGCGGGTTGCAGGAACTTTTGATAAGAGTTCACGTCTGGCAATACCGTAACTGCTGTTGGGATCATCCGGATGAACACAAATTTCATCACTCCAATAAATCATGATTTTTTCCCATGGCAAGCGTTCAGCCCAGTCTTTTTCCGCTAAGAGATGAAAAAGGGGAATAGGGGTTGTACCGCCGGCAAGCGCAAGAGTGAAGACACCTCTTTCTTCTATTGCTTCTTCACAAATTTGCACCAAATGGTGCGCTACGCGTTCTGCCATAGCAGCAGGGTCTTTATGAATATGCAGTGCTAAGTGTATTGAACGTGACATAATAGCTCCTTAGAAAAATCATATATGAGTATACGGTTAAATTGGAAAACTGGCAATTATTTTTTTCTGGTGTCAAAATAACTGCCGCTGCTGGTATTTAACATAGTTGGCGTTGCTTTACAAAAAAGAGAACCGTTTTCTGTCAATAATTTCACCTGATTTTCCGTAAGAGAAAAGGGTGTTGACATATTCACTCCGCTTGTAGGAAGAACAATAGTGTTGCTTCTGATTGTATCTTCTAAAATTTGGATACCATCTTCATTTGAGATTGTTATGTTTACAGCAAACGCAACGATATGGTCCTTTTGATAATGAGGGTCTGCAGTATAATTAACATAAAGAATTTTCCTATCACCGGATTGTGCCAAATGGGGAGAACAAGAGGAATTAGGCAAATAAATCGCCATTTCATATAAATCTTGTTTATTTTTTCTGCTTTTATATTTTTGCTCCTGCAAATGCCGCTTTGAAAGTTTCATATTATAAATTTGTAAAATTTCTTCAAGATTTGCTAATTTAACGATTTTTAATCCTGTGTTTGTGTGCTGAACTTCCAGTTTTAAAGGGATATTTTCCCAAAAATCATCATAAAATTTTGTAGAAATAATATAATTGTCAGTTCCGGTCTGTTCCTTTATTTCAAATTTTGCCTGTGTTAAAAGGTCACTGATATGTTTAGGAATAAAAAGGGTTTTATTATTAAATTCGTTCTCGTATTCTGTCCCTTTAAAAATATTCAGAAATAAAAAAGAAATATTATCAACGATGATTTCAGTAGGGGGAATTTCACCCAAGAGGCTATTGACAAAATGATACTTTTGAATTGAATTAATAAAATCGTTGATAAAATTGTCAGAAAATGCCGGCAAGTCAATAATGGAGCTAAACGAAGCAGCATCTTTGCTGATAAGTGAATTTTCCAAAGTTGACAATACATAACCGGGACGATTGGTTTTTGTCATTTCATAATAGGAAAAACCGCCTCCTCCCAACACAAAGAATGCAAAAAGAACGAGCAGCGGTATCCAAACTGCTTTTTTCCGTAAAAACGAAAAACGTGCAAGCAGAGCTTTTAATTTTTTGCCGATAAAACCTGACTGTTCCAGTTTTACATCTTCAAACAAAATATCAACATCAGCTCCATTAATTTTGGATGAAGAATTTGCAGGAGAAGAATTATTTTGTTTTTCCGGTGTATTGCTCATTATTCTATTTACTCATTCCGTTTAAAAATTCTTTATTGTTCTTTGTTCCGCGCATTTTATCCAAGAGAAATTCCATGCTGTCAATAGAGGACATGGGGGCAAGAATTTTTCTAAGTATCCAAATTCTGTTTAAATTTTCCTCAGAAAGAAGGAGATCTTCTTTACGTGTACCTGTTTTGTTAATATCAATAGCAGGAAAAATGCGTTTTTCAGCCAAATGACGGTCAAGGTATAAATCCAAATTGCCGGTTCCTTTGAACTCTTCAAAAATAACTTCGTCCATACGTGAACCGGTATCAATAAGGGCTGAGGCAATGATTGTAAGGCTCCCGCCTCCCTCAATATTTCTGGCTGCCCCAAAAAATCGTTTTGGACGCTGCAATGCATTGGCATCCAAACCGCCGGATAAAACTTTTCCTGATGAAGGGGTAACAGCATTGTATGCTCTTCCTAAACGGGTAATGGAATCAAGTAAAATGACAACATCTTTTTTTCTTTCCACAAGACGTTTTGCTTTTTCCAAAACCATTTCAGTAACTTGCACATGGCGCTGCGGCGGTTCATCAAAGGTTGAGCTGATAACTTCAGCATTTTTTACTGTTCTTTCCATGTCCGTGACTTCTTCCGGTCTTTCATCAATAAGAAGAACAATAAGATAAACATCAGGGTATTTGGCACTGATGGCATTGGCAATATTTTGCAATAGCGTTGTTTTTCCTGTTCGTGGGGGCGCAACAATAAGTCCGCGCTGTCCGCGTCCAATGGGGGACATCATATCAATAACGCGTCCGGACAAATTTTTTTCATCTGTTTCGATACAGAGCTGTTGATCAGGAAAAATAGGTGTCAAGTTATCAAATAAAACTAAATGTTTTGCTTTTTCAGGGTCTTCAAAGCCTACTTCATTTACTTTTACCAACGCAAAATACCGTTCACCTTCCTTAGGAGGACGGATTTGCCCTTTGACAATATCACCTTTTCTTAAATGATAGCGTCTGATTTGGGAAGGGGAAACATACACATCATCGGCACCGGGCATATAACTGCTGAGTGGTGAGCGTAAAAATCCATAGCCGTCAGGCAAAACTTCAAGAACACCGTCTGCAATTATTGTCCCGTTTTGGGAAATACAAGACTGCAGTAACGCAAAAATAAGGTCTTGTTTGCGTAAACTGCTGGCATTATCGAGTTGGTATTTTTCCGCTAAATCCATTAACTCGTTCATACTGCGGGTTTTTAATTCTGATAAACTTAAAAATGCATCACGGGAGGGAGCAGGTTCTTCATTTTCTTCTTGTAAAACAGGGGTATTTTTTCGGTTATGGATGAATTTTCTTTTGTGAGGTCTTTTAGGGCTTGTTTCTTCGGCAAAATCATAGGAAGAAGTACCAAAAAAATGTGGTTCGGAAACAGTTTCTTCCTGTTCAAAAAAATTTTCCGAAGAAGGATTTTCTTCCTGCAAATTCTCTTCAAAAAGAGCTTTTTTGGGTTTTCTTCCGCGAGTTGATTTTACAGGTTTTTCTTCAACGGCCGCTGCGGTATCAGCCACAATTTTTCTTTTTCTTGTTTTTGCAACAATTTCAGACATAAAATATCCGTCCGTGATAGGTAATTAATTTTAATTGTAAGGGAAAAAAGAGAGATAATTTGAAAAGACAAATGTTTTATAGCGATTTTTTTTTGCTTTGACAAGATTAATCTTTCTTTTTCATATTAATTTTGTTCATGGCTTTGACCGGTCCCATTTCCACAATATCTTTTAATGCAAAAACACTTGCTGAAACAGCATTTTCAATTGCTTCCCTATCCTGTCCAAATCCATTTAAAACATAGGAACTGACTTGTGAAGATTCTTTTGGTCTGCCAATTCCAATGCGCAGGCGAAAATAATCTTGAGTTCCAAGGCGAGTGCTTATGGATTTTAATCCATTATGCCCGGCGTTTCCGCCGTTCTTTTTTAATTGTATTCTTCCCGGGATTAAATCCAAATCGTCATGAATAACGAAAAGTTTTTCCGGGCTTTGTTTATACCATGCCAGAAGCGGCTGGACGCAATCCCCGCTTAAATTCATAAACGTCTGCGGAAAAGCACAAATCCAGTCAGCATTTTTATAGGCAAGTTTAAATGTTATGCCATTAAATTTTGAAGTTGAAATTTGCTCAACCCTGTAGTCTTTTGCCATATCTTTTAAAAAGGCTTCCAACGTCAAAAAACCGATATTATGTCTTGTTGCAGCATATTGAATGCCGGGATTGCCCAGTCCGACAAGAATACCGCCGATTTCCATATTAATTATTTCCTGTAAAGCGTGTTAAATCTCGTGCCATTTCATACGTATTGAGTTCGGAACTTGCCATTTTTCCATAAATGGATTCCGGTTCACGGCGTCTGACATCTTCTAAAATACTCTTCCATCTTAAAGTATCACCCATTTTCCTGTGTAAACGAGCTTCACGAAGCTGCAATCCCGCATAATCCGCTGAATTTTCGGCAATATAATTGCGATACCGATTGAGCCATTCCAAAGATTCGGTAAATCTGCCTGCAATTTCAGTAATATCCATGAGAGCTGCAATACTTTCCCGTTCCCGTTCCGGACTTGCATAGGGTGACTGCACATTCCGCAAATCTTCAAACATGGCTAAGGCGTCTAAATTAGCCTGATATGCACCGCGGATATTTTGTTTTCTTTCCGCATCACGAGCGAGGAAATACTGTGCATAGGCACGTTGATAAAGGGGTATGCTTTCATTGGCGGCAAGTTCCTGCCAAATGGGCAGGGCTCTTGCTTCAAGCCCTAAATTTTCCGCAGCAATAGCAGTGGTATATTTTTTATTATTTTCTTTTTCAACAGGCAAAGCCCAAGAATCAATTTTTTTATTCGTTTCTAAGACACGGCTCCATTCTTGTTTATTGAGAGCATGGGCAAGAAAAATATCATAAGCATAAATCCCTTCCTGATATTCTGTTTCATTGGTAGGAACTTTATCAAGAAAATAGGTAAGCAGTTTTTCTGCTTCAGGCGTATTATCTCTATTAATATACGCTTTTGCCATGGCAAGACGCATTGCAGAATTTATGGGTTCATAATAACGGTGTACAGCAGGGAAACTTTCCCACAGCATTAAGGTTCTTTCAGTGTTTTGTTCTGATAAACTGAGCGTTAAAAGCGGGTCAAAGGCTCTGAATAAGAGTTCGGAAGCGCTTTCGCTTTCAAATTTATCGATATTATTATCAAATACGGATTGCGCTAATTTTGCTGCATCAAAATAATCCTGTTCAAGATATTTTAATGTGGCAAGACGTAAGGTCGCAATTAAAGCTTCTTCGCTTTTTGGATATTCATTAATGATTTTATTATAATAGGTAGCAGGGTATTCTGGGTTATGCTCATTAAAAATAGCAATAATATCATCAATGTTTGTCCTGTCGTCAAAACGACCGTTTTCCCCCATATACAATAATGCCCTTGGAACGTTTTTATGTTCGGGGAATTGCTGGTACAGCTGTTCCAATACTTTTTTAGCTGTATCATTTTGGTGTAAGTCATAGTAAAGGTTAGCAATTTTAAATAAAATATCCCCGGCGCCTTCATCTTGTGGATTGAGGTTGAAAATTTGCCAATAGGCTGCAATAGCATCGGCTATTTGCCCTTGTTCCTCTAAAACATGTGCCTTAATGACCAAGTAATCGGGAAATTCCAAATAAACCTTAGGCCAGCGGCGATCGATAAAGTTAATCATTGAAAGGGTACGGTCAAGATTGCCTAATTTATGCAATGTCTTTATTTGCAGCATTGCAGCATTTTTTGCATAGGTATTATCAGGATATTTATCAATTAAAATTTGTAAATATTGTGTAGCAAGCGTATATTCATGATGCTGCAAAAGGTAATCACTCAAAAGCAAAATTGCATTGGGTGTATCCACACTGTAGGGATAGGTTTTATAAAGAATATCCGTATATGCTCTTGCTTCTTCCGGTCTGTCCAGTTCAAGATAAGTTGCAACCAAATTCGCCAGTAATTCCGGTTTTCTGGAGGATTCATCATTGACGTTTAACGCTTCCTGTGCATAAGAAATAAAAGATTCTCCTACATTTTTCAGGTTTCCGTTATTCATAACAAAAAATGCTTTTGCTCTGTTATAAAAAATTTCTTCCAGCAGGTTTTTCGGTAAATTCAGTGATTTTAATTTTTCTGATTCTTCAAAAACTGTTTCATAAACACCTAAATTATAAGCTTTACGCATATTTTGGATGGTGGCAGGAATATCTAATGGGGCAGGGACGGGATTTCCCTCTTCATCAACGTAGATGATTTCACCGGGTATCTGAGCAGGTTCTTCCTTAGGGATTTCCTGCTGCTGAATGACAGGTTCGCTTTGTTGAGATAATTCTTCCTCGGTCTGCGGGATAATAGTATCGTGTCTTTTATCTTCAATAACAAGAGGTAATACTTTTTCTTCCTTTTCAATTAAATGGGGCGTTGAAACTTGTTCCGCAGTATCTTTTTGGATTACGGCATCTTCCAATTCATGTGTTTTTATTTCATCTTGGGTAATAGTATGCGTGTCAGCAGGAGAACCTGCATTTAATTTTAAGGTAACGGAAGGAATAGAATTAGCGTTATTGGCTGTTTGATTTTGCTGAGGAGGCGTCAATTCTTCAGGTTTTATCGTTTCAGCTTGTTCGAACAATGGAGAAGTATTTGCTTCTGCTGCTTCTGCAACAAGTACCAGTTGATCTTTTTTTTCATTAATAAAATTTAATAATGAAGGATTAGAAGATGGTTCAGTTTGGGGACTCATGGAATTTTGTATGTTTTCTTCTCGGGTACGCGGGGCTTGCTGTTCGGTTTGCCCTGCAGCAGTAGAATTTGTTTTGCCGGTATTTGTTTGCACCGCAGCAGAGGAATTCACGGTATCAGGCATTGTGTTATTGGAGCTTACCAAGGCGGAATTTGTTTTTATTGCAGAAGAGAAATTGGTTTTGTCGGTATCAGACTGTCCTGCTGCAGAAGAATTTATTATATTGGTATTCACTTGTTCCGTAACAAAGGAATTAACGTTATTGGAATTTGTTTGTCCGGCAGCAGATAATACGGCTTCTTGTTTTGGTTCGATTAACATTGGCTGCTGATTGGTACCAACAAGAGTATTTTGTTTTTGTCCTGAAATTACAGGCTGCTGAGTTTGTCTGGAAACAGCTGTGTTTTGTGCAGTAATATTTCTTTGGGCAGGAAGTGCACTGTTTGCCTGTCCTGTAATTTGCGGTGTTGTTCCTGCTGGATTTGGATTTACAGCAGCACGTTCGGTTCCGGAGGTTTGCGGAATTTCTCCTGCCTGTGTGACAGATGCAGTACGCTGGGCTGTTCCGCCTGCCTGCGGTGTTGTTCCCGCTTGGGGGGTATCACCGTTTTGGGGTGTAACAGTATTTTGTACGGTATTTGTTCCTGTTCTTTCTTGTTGTCTGTTTGCTCCTTCAAGTTTTGCTTGAGCATTATTTTCTTTTTGTATGATTTCCCTATTTAAATTAATGCTTCGTTCTGTTGGTTTCCAGCGTGCGCCGAGAGGGTCTTTGTAAACACCGATAACAATATTTCCTTTGTCATCAGGATGCTGTACAAAACCAAAAGCATTATCATTTAAAACAATGGTTAATCCATATTCACCGGGAATAACGTCAGCGATAACATTCCCTTTGACAGCTTGTAAATTTTTTGAAAAACCATTGCCCTGAATAAAAATTTTATTGGTATCTGTTCGGATAGTCTGAATATTCTCGTTTGCTCCATTGCTGTCAATAAGGATTTGGTCAATATTTTTATCCTGATTAAAAGACCAAGAAAGAGCATAGGCAAAGGGGACTTTGGCTACACATAAACTCAGGGCAAAAAGAATAAATTTTATTTTCATTTTTTATTCAATATTTCGTTTTTTTAATTTTTCAATAAGGGTTGTCCGTTTTATACCAAGGATTTCAGCTGCCTGATTTTTTACACCCTCAACTTGTTCTAATGCTTCATTAATAATGTTATCTTCAATCATGTCTAAAAATTCTTTTAAATTCATATTATTGTTTTTCATATCAGCAAGTGTTGGAAAAGCATGTGCTTGTGCCGGGGCTGAAAAGTCTGAAAAACCTTGCGTCAATATGGACGTAAGAGATTTTTTTTCTTCTTGTGTTACACTGGATTCTAAGGATATTTGTTTTTCTTTTTGTTTGACGCTTTGAATTGTAATTTCTTCGGGAAGGGGAGGAAGAGTATTCACATCTCCCACGCCGTTTAAAATTTTGGAAGACAAATCGGATAATAAAACTTGCGGTCCATCTGCCAAAATACTGAGCCGTTCTGTAAAGTTTTCAAGTTCCCGCACATTGCCCGGCCATGCATAGTTGAGAAAAACTTTTGCCACTTCTTCAGAAAGGGTTAATTGTTCCCGTTCTTTTTTTTCACAAAAATGTTTTAAAAAAGTTTCTGCCAAGGTGATAATGTCATTTCCCCGCTCCCGTAACGGAGGCAGATGCAAAGGAATGACATTTAACCGATAATATAAATCTTCTCTAAAATTACCAAGGGCAACTTCCTGTTCCAAATCTCTGTTTGTTGCTGCCACAATACGGACATCAATTTTTTTGGGTCCGTTGCCTCCCACACGTTCAATTTCTTTTTCCTGCAAGACACGTAAAATTTTTACCTGCAAAGAAGTGTCCATTTCCCCGATTTCATCAAGGAAAATTGTTCCGCCTTCCGCCAGTTCAAAACGCCCCGGTTTCGTGCGTATTGCATGGGTAAACGCACCTTTTTCATGTCCAAAAAGTTCTGATTCCAAAAGCTCTTTGGGAATAGCGCCGCAGTTAACAGGAATAAAAGGAGCATTTGCCCGTTTACTTTCTTTATGCAAAGTCCGGACCAAAACTTCTTTGCCTGTTCCTGATTCACCGGTCACAAGGACTGTACTGTCTGTAGGGGCAACTTTCCGAAGTATTCTAAATACTTCTGTCAGAGAAGTATCTTCGCCGATTATCCCCAAACCTTTTTGGGACATGTTTCTCTCCATAGGAGTAAAATTAATTTCTGTAATTATTTTAGTACAAAAATAAAAAGTGTCAATACTCTGACAGAGAAAATTTTATTTTTCTTTTAAAATTTTTATGCTTAGGTATAATTTACGGTTAATTTTATAACAAGCGAATTTAATAATAAAATTTCAGTCAGTCTTTTTTATGAGGGAAATAATGAGCACTGCCGTCCGGTTGCGTAAGTACTTATTCTTCACAAATGCAAACGGCTTTGCCGCCGTTTGGCGGAAGCTCTGCTGCCGCATCGGTATTTTTTTATAACTCAAGGTTAAACTTGACAAATTGTATAATTCATACATATTATACACGTTTATGATGCTGGCACGCAGCAGATATTTGGAGGAGATATGCCTATTCTTGAAATTCGTGACATTCATAAATGGTATGGCGATTTTCATGTATTAAATGGAATTAGTGAAACTGTTGAAAAAGGCGAAGTTGTTTTTATCTGCGGACCTTCAGGTTCCGGGAAAAGTACATTTATACGTTGTTTAAACAGATTGGAAGCTATCCAAAAAGGACAAATTTTGCTGGAAGGGGTGGATATTTACGATAAATGTCTCGATGTGAATAAATTACGCAGTGAAGTGGGCATGGTTTTTCAGCAATTCAATCTTTATCCACATCTAAGCGTACTTGATAACATCACCTTAGCTCCGATTAAAGTTCGCAGACTTCCCAAACATCAGGCTGTTTCCAAAGCAATGGAACTTCTTGAACGTGTGGGGATTTTAAATCAGGCACATAAATATCCCATCCAATTATCAGGCGGACAGCAGCAGCGCGTTGCCATTGCGAGAGCCCTTGCCATGCAGCCGAAAGTTATGCTTTTTGATGAACCAACATCTGCACTTGATCCGGAAATGGTTAACGAAGTATTAAATGTTATGAAAGACCTTGCCTCTGACGGCATGACCATGATGTGCGTTACCCACGAAATGGCATTTGCAAAAGAAGTTGCTGACAGGATTATTTTTATGGATCATGGTGTACCGCTTGAAAAAGCAAGCCCTGATGTTTTCTTTACCAATCCGCAGCATGAACGGACAAGAGCATTTTTAAAAGAAATATTATAATCATAATGAGGAACTATGAGCAACGAACAGGAAAAAGTTATTTATTCTATGCACCGCGTGACAAAACGTCACGGTCAAAAAGAAGTTTTAAAAGATATCAGTCTCGGCTATTTTTATGGTGCAAAAATTGGTGTGCTTGGTTTGAATGGTGCAGGAAAATCCTCACTGCTTAAAATTTTAGCAGGTGTTGATAAAAATTTTGAAGGGGATATTGTCATTGCCCCCGGTTTTAGCATTGGCTATCTTGAACAGGAACCCCTTGTTGATGAGACAAGAACAGTACGGGAAGTAGTTGAAGAAGGGGTTAAAAACATTATTGACCTTGTCAATGAATTTAATGAAATCAATGCCAAATTTGCTGACCCCATGGAACCGGAGGAAATGGAAGCTTTGATTGACCGTCAGGCAAAAGTTCAGGAAAAAATGGACTCCGCCAATGCATGGGATATTGATTCCCGTCTTGAAATGGCTATGGATGCCCTGCGTTGTCCACCTGCCGATGCAAAAGTTTCTGAAATTTCCGGCGGGGAAAAACGCCGTGTTGCACTTTGCCGTTTGCTTTTGCAAAATCCCGATGTTCTGCTTCTTGACGAACCTACCAACCACCTCGATGCAGAATCTGTTGCATGGCTGGAACGTTTTTTACATACATTTCCGGGAACTGTTATTGCTGTTACCCACGACCGTTACTTCCTCGATAACGTTGCCGGCTGGATTTTAGAACTGGACAGAGGCAAAGGTATTCCATGGAAAGGGAATTATTCCTCATGGCTTGAGCAAAAAGAAAAACGTCTTGCCTTAGAGGAGCGTTCCGACAAAGAACGGCAAAAAACATTAGCCCGTGAGCTGGAATGGATTAGAATGGCTCCAAAGGGCAGACATGCAAAAAGTAAAGCCCGTATCAACGCCTATGAAGCCATGGTCAGCCATGAAAGCGAACGTCTTGCGGACGAACTGGAAATTTACATTCCGCCGGGACCACGGCTTGGCAATATGGTTATTCAGGCAGAGAATATCTGCAAAAGCATGGGGGATAAAGAGTTAATGGAAAACATGAACTTTATTATCCAACCCGGTGCTATTGTTGGTATTATCGGACCAAACGGAGCAGGGAAGTCAACCCTTTTCAAAATGATTACCGGTCAGGAAAAGCCTGACAGCGGAACCATGAAACTGGGTGAAACTGTTAAACTTGCCTATGTTGATCAGGGACGCGAAAGTTTGCAGGCAGGTAAAAGTGTGTATGATATTATCAGTGCCGGATCTGAATTTATCAAGCTTGGCAATCGTGATATCAATGCCCGTGCTTATTGTTCCCGGTTCAATTTCAATGGAAGTGACCAGCAAAAAGACGTCAGCCTTTTATCCGGCGGAGAACGCGGGCGTCTGCATCTTGCGCAAATGCTTAAATCCGGCTCTAACGTTCTTCTTCTTGACGAACCTACCAATGATTTAGATGTCAATACCATGCGCGCCTTGGAAGATGCACTTGAAAACTTTGCAGGCTGTGTGCTTGTTATCAGTCACGACCGCTGGTTCTTAGACCGTATTGCCACCCATATCCTTGCCTTTGAAGATGAAGGAGTTGTCAATTTCTTTGACGGAAACTATACGGAATACGAAGAAGACAGACGTAAACGATTAGGCAAAAGCGCTGATACTCCTCATCGTATGAAGTTTAGAAAATTGACGAGATAAACAAGTTTGAAATAATAATAAACGAAATGGGGGCTTGCTTGCCCCTTTTTTTGTGTTTTTTTTTCAATACACTCTATGATACGCTCTTTTATCCTTTTGATTATCCAAATAAAATCGATACACTCCATGCACAAAATTGAAAAAAATATAATAATAAAGCAACTGCCTCATAAATGTATAATTTTAACTTGCCAATTTTTCCTTATTAGTATACATTCTTATTTAAGATTAACCTCTAACAAGGATAAAGATTATGTGTGTAATGTGGATGCCTGCTAACCTTTTGAGTAAGGGTATAGTTGATGATAAGGATAAAATTCATGTGAAGCATGAAAATGCAGTTGCTCATAGTGAAGAAAAAGAACAAAATACAGAAAGCAAACCTGTCGATAACCAAAATGACAAATAAATATGCGTGCTGACGTTGCGATATTTTGTCAGCGTATAATATATTTATTATAGAAAGTTAAAGCAAACCGGTGTATGTTTCGGTTTGCTTTTTTCTTTGTCGCTTAAGCACAAAAAAGCTCGGATAAACCGAGCTTGAAATTTGTGGTGCCTGGGGACAGGATTGAACTGCCCACACGAGGATTTTCAGTCCTCTGCTCTACCAACTGAGCTACCCAGGCAACGTTTGTTCTTTATATAGAACTTATTTTACTTTGTCAAACACTTTTTTTATTTTTTATAATTTTTTCTATTCTTTTGGAATAACTAAAAAAATATTTAAATTCAATGCGTTGCTGCATTAATTTTTGTTGTATGAAAAGTAAAACAAAAATCGTATAAAGTGTGGAGCCCATGAGCAGGATTGAACTGCTGACCTTATCCTTACCAAGGATACGCTCTACCGACTGAGCCACATGGGCGTGAACACCAGATGTGTATTACATAAAAATTTTCAAATTGCAAGTATTTTCTTTTATAAATTTTAATCCGTGTGACCGTTCGTTATTATGAGTTAATTCTTAGGTACTGGCAGTCCGAATTTTGTTAACGGTATATATTCAAAGTAATATGAACAGCCAACTGAGATAATATATTCCAAAACATCGTTATATTGATTTTGCTTAAACCAATCACTTAAAAGATAAATATATTCTACTTCCATATTAAGCTGTGATAATAACTTTTTATACTGTTTTTTCTTAAAATCACACGTTTGCAATTTTTCATCAACTGAACCTGCGACTTTTTGAAATTTACATTCTATAATAAAAAACGTATTATTAACTACAACATAAATAGAATCATCTGGTAAAAGTTTTTTAGATAACATAGAAGCATAATTCACATTTCTATAATCCAAAAATTTATAAAGGGCATTTTTCTTAAAAAGAGAAGCTACTTGCTCATTATTAAAAAATACATCGACCCAGCCATGAGTATTTGACTTGCATGAATATCCATTTTGAAGAGATAAAAAAGTTTGTAAATTAGTTTTACCTTCAAATATCAAACCAGTTTTTGTATTTGCCCCGCCAATTCCGTTTTCTTTCATTTTATTACATCCTTATAATTTATTGAGACAATTTTGTAATCTTTGTTCCGCAATTTCTATAAATTCTTTTTCTTTTTCAATTCCGATAAATTTCCTGTTATGTTTTAATGCGGCAGCTCCGGTTGTACCGCTTCCCATAAAAGGATCTAAAATTAAATCTCCTTCATTTGTTGAAGCAAGAATAATCCGTTCTAATAATGCTAAAGGTTTTTGTGTAGGATGTTTCCCAAAAGTCTTTTCATTCGCTTTTGGAGTTCCAATAGCCCAAACACTTCGCATTTGTGTATTGGGCTTTTTAATAAAATCAGATGAAAAATCTCCATTTTTCATTATATTATAATTAAAAGTATGGGGTACTTTTTTGTCTTTTCTTGCCCAAATGAGCGTTTCATGGCTGGCAGTAAAATAACGGCAACTCATATTAGGACTTGCATTTGGTTTAAACCATGCAATATCATTTAAAATATGATACCCCAACAACTGTATGGCAAAACCACAAGAATAAATACTATGATACGTACCAGATACCCAAAGCGATCCATTGCTCTTTAAAACTCTTTTACAAGCAACCAGCCAATTTTTATGAAAGTCAAAATTAGCTTCTACCCCTAGACTTTCATCCCATTTACCTTTATTTACAGAAGCAATTTTTCCATTCTGACAGGTAATGCCACCATTGGAAAGCATATATGGTGGGTCTGCAAAAATCATATCAAAAGTATTTTCTGGAATTTGTTTCAAAATATTTAAACAATCACCGCAATATAATCGATAGTTCTTTATCATACGTCATAATTTGTAATAAGTATTTCCTTAATTGCACTGCGTCCGTTTGGATTAGCATTAATCAAACGTTTAGCAAAAATACGATAGATCGTATAGCCTTTATATAAATCATCAAAAAATGAATCAAAACCAATATTGGTCGGATCGGAATTGCTTAACATCTGCAATGCTCCCATCTTATGTGCTTGTTCAAAAACTTTTTTTAATCGAATTTGTTCGTTGTCATCAAAAGTTTTGGCGGCATATGTTGTAAAAGAGGAATTTTTTAACGGTCGATAGGGCGGATCATAGTATATAAAAGTATCGTTATCAGCAAATTCCAATACACGGGCAAAATCCGTTTGAAAAATAGTAACATTGCTTAATGCTTTTGATACAGCTATCAAATTTTCCGCATCAAGGATACGGGGATTGGCATAACTGCCTATAGGAACATTAAATAATCCTTTACTGTTAACTCGGAACAACCCATTAAAACATGTTCTGTTTAAAAAAACGGTTAACGCAGCACGCCGAATAAAAGATCGGGAATAAGCATTTGCATTGATTTTTTTATCAAATGCATTATATTCATTCCGCATTTGATAATAAAATTCTTTTTTATTATCAGACGAAAAATAGTTTTTTTGCAGCATATCTAATTCGTTAATCAAATCTGACACATTATTTTTTATTACATTGTATAGAATTATCAATTCAGGGTTAATGTCGAATAAATATGCTTTTTCAAAAGAATAACTATTTGCTATATCAAAAAATACAGCACCGCCGCCAACAAATGGCTCAATATATTTTTTTATTGCACCGCAGAGCAGCTTATTGGGAAATTTCTCAGTAAGCTGAGGCAATAACATCCCCTTTCCTCCAGCCCATTTTAAAACCGGAGAAGCAAAGCTGACATCATAATTTTTTTGTAAAGTTAACTCTGACATATTAATAGAGAATTAAATTTAATACGAAATATAAAAAAAGCTAGTTTTAATTTAACTAGCTTATGACAAACAAAATATAATTTTTATGGTCGGGATGAGAGGATTTGAACCTCCGACCCCTTGAACCCCATTCAAGTGCGCTCCCAGACTGCGCTACATCCCGACACTGTAAACTGGAGCCCATGAGCAGGATTGAACTGCTGACCTTATCCTTACCAAGGATACGCTCTACCGACTGAGCCACATGGGCATGTTCCAATCAATGAGAAATCTTTTTACCTAAAACTTGCTTTATAGTCAAGTAAAAATATACAAAATAAATAGATTTTATTTTTCCATTAGGTTCATGCATTATTGAAAGAAATAAAAAACATTGATAACTTATTTCGCGATACCCCGCAATGAGCGGGAAGAAAGCTTGTGCAATACCGAGTAAGAGAGAAAGATTATTTTGCACGTCTTTTTTTGTTTTCAATTTCTATGATTGCTTATTTTCGCAAACAGAAATGGACAGCAGAGATAAAAAGTTTTACTTTGCAACAATAATACACAATTAAATAAAAAAGCCCCACGAATGTGGGGCCGTTTTATACATATTTATTATGGGGGTATTGTTTAGAACTTATTTTACTTCAGTAAAATCAGCATCCATGACGTCGTCACCGTCTTTTTTGTCAGAACCGGCACTGCCGGCAGCACCGGCATTTGCACCAGCCTGTGCATTTTGCTGATTGGCTTGTTGAGCATAGAGCTGTTCTGCCAATTTATGGGAAGCTTTGGCAAGTTCATCGCTGGTAGTTTTGATTGCATCAACATCTTCACCTTGGATTTTGGTTTTGAGGTCTGCAATTTTAGATTCAATGTCAGCTTTCAGGCTTGCGTCAAGCTTGTCACCAAGGTCGCTGATTGAGCGTTCAGTGCCGTAAATAAGGCTGTCAGCTTGGTTGCGGGCTTCAATAAGTTCTTGTTTTTTCTTATCGTCAGCAGCATGGGTTTCCGCTTCGTGAATAAGATTTTGGATTTCCTGTTCGGAAAGACCTGAAGAAGCAGTAATTTGAATGGATTGTTCTTTTCCTGTTCCAAGGTCTTTTGCGGAAACATTGACAATACCATTGGCGTCAATATCAAAGGAAACTTCAATTTGAGGAATACCGCGCGGTGCCGGTGGAATACCGGTCAAGTCAAAGCGAGCCAAGGTCATATTGTCGCCTGCCATTGGTCTTTCCCCTTGTAAAACATGGATAGAAACTGATGGTTGGTTATCGGCAGCAGTGGTGAAGGTTTGGCTTTTTCTGGTTGGGATTGTCGTGTTGCGTTCAATAAGCTTTGTAAATACGCCGCCCATGGTTTCAATACCAAGGGAAAGCGGGGTAACGTCAAGCAAAAGAACATCTTTTACATCACCAGCCAAGATACCGCCTTGAATAGCTGCACCCATAGCGACAACTTCGTCAGGGTTCATGGAACGGTTAGGTTCTTTACCGAAAAATTCACCGACTTTTTGCTGAACAAGAGGCATACGGGTCATACCGCCGACAAGCACAACTTCGTCAATTTCTTTTGCGGAAAGACCAGCGTCAGCAAGAGCTTTTTTACAAGGGTCAATACTGCGTTCAACAAGGTGCATAACGAGCTGCTCAAGTTTAGCACGGCTCAATTTTACCATTAAATGCTTTGGACCTGTTTGGTCAGCAGTGATAAACGGCAAGTTGATTTCAGTTTCCATGGAAGTGGAAAGTTCTTTCTTTGCATTTTCAGCAGCTTCTTTTAATCTTTGCAAAGCCATGCGGTCTTGTGACAAGTCAATGCCGTTTTGTGCTTTGAATTCATCAACAAGGAATTTGATGATGCATTGGTCAAAGTCTTCGCCGCCAAGGAAAGTATCCCCGTTGGTTGCACGAACTTCAACAACATTGTCCCCAACTTCCAGAATGGAAATATCGAATGTGCCGCCGCCTAAGTCGTATACGGCGATTTTTTCATTGGTTTTTTTATCAAAACCATAAGCAAGGGAAGCAGCTGTAGGCTCGTTAATGATACGTTTCACATCAAGACCTGCAATACGGCCTGCGTCTTTTGTTGCCTGACGTTGGGCGTCATTGAAGTAAGCGGGAACAGTAATAACAGCTTCAGTAACGGTTTCGCCCAAATAAGCTTCTGCGTCAGCTTTTAATTTGCTCAAAATCATAGCAGAAATTTCCGGCGGACTGTAATGACGGCCGTCAACTTCAACCGCAGCATCCTGATTTTGTGCTGCAACAATGCGATATGGTGAATGATCTTTCCATTTTGCTACTTCTGCTGAGTCGGCACGGCGCCCCATAAGACGTTTTACGGCAAAAATGGTTCTTTCCGGGTTTGTGATTGCTTGACGTTTAGCGGTATCACCAACTAAGCGTTCTTTATCGGTGATAGCAACAACAGAAGGTGTTGTGCGGCCACCATTTGGGTTTGTAATGCATTTAGGTTCTTTACCTTCCATTACATAAACACAGCTATTAGTGGTACCTAAGTCAATACCAATAATCTTACTCATATATTCCTCCAAACGGATTATCTATAATTTATCCGGACCTATCGTCCTTACAAGGAATAAATAAGTATGATTTTTTATTCGACAAGTGTTTTTAATAAAAAAAATTAAAAATTTTTTA